>Ga0181612_117351_pt1 | contig 23880 bp, 10 predicted proteins | sample HoacroProtozoa21_FD_119630 | JGI IMG/M metagenome (GOLD analysis project Ga0181612, IMG submission 119630) | Hoatzin crop microbial communities from Cojedes, Venezuel. Combined Assembly of Gp0051906, Gp0051904, Gp0051908
ACCAGAAAACTGCTTCAGTTATTTTTTGAATCACAGCAATCCCCAAAGGTTCATCTCGCATCTTGACTCCTGTCTGCTGGTGCCTGTTCTTACAGTTGCCAGTGGAAGTCACACCAATCTCCCCTGTCTTTAAGGAAAGCAAAACTCTAAGCGTGTTTGATCCTGATTTAAGTTTCCCTGTTTCGTTTCCATCTGAAGTGGTCTTGGCTGCAGTTTTAACAATGTTTTTAAGGACTGGAGTCCCAAGCAGTTGTTGCTGTTCATGATGTTTAAATGTGTTAGTGATAAACAATTGCAGGCTTTTGGAGTGAATAGTTGTGCTGTGTGTTGATTTGTAGCATGTCCTTATTTCATTGTGAAGGGCAGTGAGACCATGTACATGATGAGAACATACATGCTTAGAGAAATGTTATTCCATCCCACATATGAATCTTGCCTTCCGAATGTGGTGTAAGAGGGATTTCTGCTAATGCTTGTCTCTTGTTGTGGCTTTGCTTTCAGAAGCGGAGGAGATCACAAGGTGGCAGCTGTTTTCTCTGAAACTGTCAGTTTGATCTCAGGACAGAATCAAAGCATGTGGGGAGGAAGGAAGTCTGGAGAATAGTAGAATGTGAGATGTAGGTCAGCAGACAGCACTGTCCCACCTAAGACAGACCAGTACCACTACAAATGGGTGACATTGTTGCATCATGTTTGCATTTGTTATCTCTATTCATGTGTTTCAGCACACTACTACACACCACCAATTAAGATTCACAAGTTTTAATAGGAAAATAACATTCTTTACTGCCTTGTTCTACCACCACCTCCTTTTATTTGGTTTGAGCAAGCCATTGAACTTCCTTGGCCACGTTGTTTCTCTTATGTGCTCAAACATAATTCAGCCTTGCTGTGCACCAAAGCACAAACCTACCACATTATAGAATTAGCTGTGTTCCAGTGATGGGTAAGGCAATGTTCCTATCTGAGCAGGAGCAGGAAGCGCTTTCAATAGAGATGATATTTTTGTGAGAGCTTTTTAAGAGAATCCCAAAGCATTCTTAGGCCATATGTAGGAGTCCTTAACTGAAATGCAGGCATCCTTGAGACTGAAAGTGGCTGGTGTTTCATAGTGTATAGGAGTGCTTAGAAAAAAAAAGCCAGTTCAAGACTTAAGGCAAGATTTACTTTATATCTGATTGCCTTTCAGTTTTATTCCCATAATTTCTTTAAATTATCTGTGGTAGGTTTTGTTTAAGATAGCACAGGTAAGTAACCTCTTTATCCTGTTCGCTAGCTGAAGTGTTAGTTTCCTTTTGCATTATTCAGCTTCCTTGCGTGCCGTACAAACTTAAGGTTTCAGCTTTTGAAGACTGCCGCTCAATCACCAGTGTGCTGGACAAGATGGCAGCTGCCACACTGACCTATTTTGTGTTTTAATGTGTCCTGTAGGACTATTGCTTTTGGCAAAGAATTTTGTGGGTGATTATCTGGAACAAGAGAACCCAAGAGTGTCTGAAATGTCAAATGAGCCCATGAAGTTAAAGCTCCACACCACACACCCCTTCTTTTTTGTGTGTGGTGGTCTGGTTTATTTTTATTACTCTTTTGCAATTGCTTCATTTCGGATTTTCAGGAACAACAGACAGCTCTTCATTGATCTTGAAGGTCTGGTCAGATCTGTAATGGCAGCTTGTGTTTCCCTGGAAGGTACTCAGCAGAGCCAGAAATCTTGCTGCCTGGTGTGTAAAATCTGTTCTGGATTGATGTGCTACACACAACTGCGAGAAGAATGAAGTTTCAGAATAATAACATTGTAGTGATATATTTATTCATTTTCCACAGAGTATCTTTAGTTCTTGTGCTAACTGCAGCTTTCATCATCATCTCTCACGTAATGAGAGGGCCCAGGCCCTTCTCCCCTACCACCACCCAAAAAAAGGGATTGGTGATAGGGCCTGAGAGAAAAGGTACAAAAGGCAGGGGAGTGGTCAAGACTATATAATGGTCCTTGTGTCAGTGCTGGGTCAGGCTACCGAACACTCTGAACAGACAAACTCAATTCTCAGAAAGGACTTCGTGCTGGGGGCCCACTTCTACCGGAAGCTTGCAGGCAAGTCTGACACCTGCTTTGGGCCTTGCTCTCCCCACCATGAAATAGGTGCATCGTATTCATCTATTTGTAATGAGAGAATGAAATTCAACTATGTCCTGCAGATCATTTTCAGTGGTGCCCAGTGACAGGGCAAGGGGCAATGGGCACAAACTGAGGCACACGAAGTTCCGTCTGAACATGAGGAAGAACTTCTTCCCTCTGAGGGTGACAGAGCACTGGAACAGGCTGCCCAGGGAGGCTGTGGAGTCTCCTTCTCTGGAGATATTCAAGACCTGCCTGGACGCGGTCCTGTGCAGCCTGCTGTAGGTGTCCCTGCTTTGGCAGGGGGGTTGGACTGGATGATCCCCAGAGGTCCCTTCCAATCCCTACCATTCTGTGAAATAAATTTATTTTAAAAGTATAAGAAAGTTCCAAAAACGGTGGAAGGGAATAGCATTTCAGATTCAGAATCAATAATCCTGTTGTTTCTGTTGCCAGCTACTGAAGGGAAGGCTCTTGCAATGTTCATCTCTTCAGTTTGAAGGCTTGCTTCTGGACGTTACTCTGCAGTTGAGGGACTTGCATACGTGTCCTCTTTGTGTGCAGCAGTCAGTGTAGATAGCTTGGTGTTCTAAAAGGTGACTCTTTAGGAGTTGAACTGCCTACACTTAATAAATTAGAAGTTATCTCCAAAGTTGTGTTCTGCGTATGCGGGTTGCTCTAGCTGTTTGTTCAGTTAATTGCTATACATTGGTCCTGCAGACTCTATAGCATCGAAAGATATTCGTACTGCACAGCAGCAAAGAGGGGGGGAAAGCTTTCTTAGAGTGCTATTTCTTGAACTTCCAGAGACCTTGTGTAAGTCATTGCACAGGTTCCGACAGTGATGTAAAAAACAGAGGACTTAAGAAGGCAATCACTGTTTTTACTCTGGGACTTGAAGTCGTTCATTGTATTTCTACTTTAAAATTAGTTGCTTTTTCAGTGTGTAAAGTAACTAATTCAGGAAATTCATTCTCTTATGTTTTCTCCTCTAGAAGAGACTTTACTCACTTAAGGTAGCTCCTAAGGTTGCAGCTTCAGCAACTGCAGAACGAGTGAAATTATCTCCAGAGTCTGAGGATCTTGAGGTCAGTATGAATACTGGTATTTTTTCTCTCTTCTTTTTATTCATCTTTTAAAACTCAGTCAAAGCAGAACTGTGACAGTACTTCCAGTGGATGACTAAATGAAATTTTCTAATACAGATCACAAAATTACCAAATGGCTTAGTTATTGCATCTCTGGAAAACTTTTCTCCAGCTTCAAGAATTGGTGTGTTTATTAAGGCAGGCAGCAGATATGAAACCACTAGTAACTTGGGAACTGCTCACTTGCTTCGTCTTGCATCTAATTTGGTAAGTGTTTATTCTCTTTGTTACTATGTTGGCAGCAGATGAAATGGTGGGAGGTTTATGATTACAAAGAGAAATGATACAGTAAAATTTAATGTAAGAAGTGGAAGACAATGTACATTGATTCTTGGTTACCTGGTTCAAGTGCAGGAGAAATGACATTACTTCCCGGAAGACAGGCGGTGATATTTTTTTAGAATTATTCTCTCCAGTGGTGTCTTGATATAGATATGTAAATAGTTTAAGCTGTGCACATAACTCATTTTATTTAAGCTGCAGTAAAAGTTAATTTGGGTGGCTGCTACAAACTCAGTTTTCTGTGTGTATGGAATATTTCTGAGTAGTTTTTCATACTACTGCCACCAAGATACTTTAAGCGGCTTGTTTTTCCTTCCTGTTTTCTTTCTAGCTTCTGTTATACGAGATGCTGCAGAGGCAGATACATCTAGGGAGGTTCAAAAAAGAACCAGACAATTTCATTGATAGCAGGTCCTTAAACAGCTGCTGACAGGAGTAACTCCTGTAGGTACTGCAAGAATACCTTTGCATGGGTTGTGGGGTGTTACATTAAACAGCCTCGTCTGTAGCCACTGTCAGGTATAGAACGCTGGGCTGGACATCCCATGGGCTCGACCCGCTGTGGCTGGAGATGCAAACACAGCCCCTCTTGCACACCAGCCAGGCTGTGACAGAGCTGCACAGCATCGCTGACGTGTCTTTGGCTGCGGTTGTATGGGCTCGATGCACATCAGTTTCAGACAGAAAGAAACCCTAACATCCCAGCTGCGTACTGCCTCCTTCCCAAATGCTGCCCAAAGTTACTTTCCACAGACAGCTGTCAGCGTAATAGTGTGTGTAGGCATTCCTTGCCCTGGTTTTGTCAGACTTACCTCATTCAAAGAATCCTAATAAATGTTCAGGCAAACCTGGATTATTCTAGAATGGAGCTGGGGAGAAAATACATGAGCAATTATAGTGGAAAATCAGAGAGGATGAAAGAAATAATTGGGAATAGAGATACAGTAAACTGGCTCAGTTTTTCAAAATGGCTCTCATATAAATGAATAAACAGATACTGTTTCATCTTTGCCGAAGCACTGATCAGCCTCAGGCAAATCTCTTCTTAAAATAGCTGGAATTTAAAGTTGCTCTTTTTTTTTGAAATAGACGACTAAAGGAGCATCTTCTTTCCGGATTACTCGTGGCATTGAAGCTGTCGGGGGTAGCCTAAGGTTTGTAACCACATACACAGATAATCTGTATTGGTAAAATGCAAACAAGCTGTTTGACTAAAGGAAACTTAAAACCATAGGCATAAACATATGTAGGCGGGTAAGCTCAGTGTGGTAATGGTACTTGAGTGGTGAACGTTGACAAGGAACGTCTTCTGTACTTCTCATTCTGTTAAGTTTCAAGAGTGCAGCCATGATCAGTATTTTAGAAACACCTTCCACTTAACAAAATACAAATGTTGTGTACCTGAAAGAAATCTAATTTCTCCAGAAAGCTTTTTTTTCTTTCTGCCTTTTCAGCCTTTGAGATTAAACTTTGTGAAGTCAGTAGATTCCCACCTCCCCGCTCCATCTTTTGTGAATAGATACAACTCATCACACTGCAGTTTGGGGAACAATTCAGACAGTAGTTGGCTTTCGTGATTTGAGAGTTTAAAGCCCAGAAAACAAGGCTATGAGAAATAAAAGAGGGATCTCGCTGTGCCTACTTTGTTGCAATGTATCTTGAAATCATCCAGTAAGATTGTTTGATACAGAATTTGGTTAAAAGCAGTGGTTTATAGAACTTGAGGTTCAATCCTTTTTTTCCCTGTTAATCACAAATGTGTTGAAGCAAGTGGAAGAGACCAGCTATGTTTTCTGCCCAAAGAGAGTAATTTCTAAATTGCCTTGTTTAACATTTTTCTTCACGTTTTGCTATTCAGCCTTATTCGTTGTTTTACCTTGAAATCTTATGCTATCTTAAATTATGATGGTCACAAGACACTTGCTATTACTTGAATACTTAAGATAGGAGTTTTAGTTATGTCTGTTTCTGCTATGTGTGTATTATTACCACTCCTTTAAACAGTAATCTCAAGCAGATTTAAGGTTAACTAGATATTATAGTCAATATCTTGCTGACAAATTCAGTCAGTGGGGAATATGTGTGAAAATCCAATTCTGTTTTCTCTGCTGAAATGGATTTTGTATTTTTTCTCATTTAGCGTGTACTCAACAAGAGAGAAAATGACTTACTCTGTTGAATGCCTGCGTGACTATGTGTAAGTATCTAGATATGCTGTAAACTGAATTATTGCATTCTTCACAAACTGCTCTGTAGTAGAGACCTATCATTTTGTATGGTAGGAGTAATACCTGTCTTCATGCCTTTGTAATCAGTAAATTACTCTATTAATATTTAGCTTCTGTATCATGTTGTTCAGCATACAAATGCTACGGAACTGAAGTTGAATTCTCATACTTTCTACAGCAGTGTTAATAACTGCTCTGGCTCAAGTGATGTATTTTGTAGTTAATGTATTGCTTACAGATTAATTTGAATTGCTTTCAACTTCAGAAGAAATACATGCTACTTCTACTGTGTTTAATGCCTTTGTAACTTTTTTTACCTAGTGATACAGTAATGGAGTACCTGCTTAATGTTACCACAGCACCAGAGTTCAGACCGTGGGAAGTAACTGATCTTCAGCCACAATTAAAAGTTGACAAAGCAATCGCATTTCAGAATCCTCAAGTTGGTAAGTGTATTTTCTGATCCACTGCGTTGGCTTCATGGGAGTTTCTTAAAAATGAAAAACTTTGGAAAAAATAGAGTTTTCCTTTTGCTCTGTCAGATGACCATTTCATTTTTCAGCTTTTCCCCATTGATAGGTGTGGTCTTTCTGTTGTTACAGAACTTTTTTTTTTATAAATCCACAAGCTTTTCCAGCCTGTGCGTAACAATGTTTAGCAAGTAACATGATGAAGACAGTTTAAACCATTCTTCTTGACAGCCTCCATTTTACCTTTTTAAATTTTTTGAAGCACAACCAAAGAATGTGCAAGTCACGCCTGGTGCCAACAATATATTTGCAGCAGCTTGTGTTCTGAAAACACTATTTAGGTATTACTCATCCATGTGGGAACAGTACTCTACAAAAGACTTCTTGAATTTGTATGGTTATTTTGGTATAAAAACAATATGTATTTTCATTGCATTGAAAATGGATTCCAGTTTTAGGTTTATAAATTTAGGTTCATGGGTTTTAAAAAAGAAAAAAGCGAACACAAAGCCTCAGCCAAACCAAGCCTGTTCCAATATATCTTGTGTTACTTAACTCTAGTCGTCCAAGTTCACCCAGGTAGTTCTGCACAACAAACATAATTTGTACGACCCTGTGAAGCATGCCCACCTTAGTAACCCATGAAAGGTGACAACACAATGTAGGCTTTGGAAAATCTCTGGCTTATATTGAAGTGCTACTATTTTTTTAAATCGGAATCAAGAACAATTTTTGTTTGATAACCTTGTATCAACTACAGGTTGCTTTCATGATACTCTAATATTTTCAGTTACAGTTCTGTTCAGAAACAGAACTATGAAGAAAGGAATGTCGTCTTTCTCTTGAGGAAAGAGTGTGAACAAATACAAGGAGAATATCAAACAGGAATGAGTAGCAAGAAGAAACTAACAGGAAGGGAATGGAAGTCACTAGCATCCTTCATCTGAATAGAGAGATGAGACATTACACAAAGCTACAAATAGTATTATAAACAGCCTGTTCTTTCTCAAGCTCAAGAACAAGGGATGCTCACAGTGAAGATGATGATTCTGAAACTAATTTAAAGGATGTTGGGGTTTGTTGTCGTTTTCTACTGTTCCACTTCCCCTGAACACTGACTGTATTTATAGCTTGCTGTTGAGGCCAAAATGTGTTGAGCATATGCAAGTGATTAGATTTTTTTTTTTTTTTTTTTTTTAATAAGTTGCAAAAGAATAGAAGCGCTTAGACCAGATTCTGTTGCCCAAGGATTTGGATGAAACTTCCATGTGTATTGGATTATTCTTATGGTACTTAAAGCTCTGTCGCTGGGGTAACATTTAGTTTCATTCATAATCTTCGTTAAAAGTGGCCTTTACGTTAATCATCATCACTGAAACTTTGTTCCTCTTAGGAGTGCTGGAAAACTTGCATGCTGCAGCTTATAAGAATGCTCTGGCAAACCCCTTATATTGTCCAGATTACACTATTGGAAAAATTACTTCTGAGCAGGTAGGATTATTTGTGTTGTGTTATAAATCTATTTCAGTTTCTCTATCAAGGACAGATGATGACACTTGAGAGAGAAAATTAATTTAGTAAATATACAGTCAGTATTTACTATCATATTAGTCTGGTGTTAAAATAATTTATTTCCGTGCAGCTTTTAATATTGGGTACAGAACTCACGTTCACTTTTAGAAAGGTAGTTAATGCGAGTGGCTTTCTGTTGATAGGAAGGCTGTCAATGAAATGCAAGTGTTCTTGTATAAAAGGATTTTGTAGTTGTCACTGGAGAATGCATAAAATGCTATTCTATAGGCAGTTCCTTTTGGAAGCATTGGAGTTTGCTGCATTAAAAAGCATAAGGCTGAACATGGGATGTCAGAAATACGCTTGCCATTTTTGTTCTTTATACAAAATACACTAAAACGTGAATTTACTGTTGCAGCTTCACCATTTTGTACAGAACAATTTCACAAGTGCGAGAATGGCTCTTGTAGGAATAGGTATGTACTTTCATGGACACTGCAATTCAGAAGGGAAAACTACTGCAGAAATTTGAGTTCTCTGTAGAACTAAAATATTACAGTACACTTAAAACACTTCATGTAACTGCTGTAGTTTTTCAATGCCATTACATTGTTCAGAATAAACTATTGTATTGCAGGTGTAAAGCACTCTGACTTAAAGCAAATTGCGGAGCACTTTCTGAATATCCGAAGCGGAGCTGGTATTTCTAGCGCAAAGGCTGTCTATCGAGGGGGTAAGTGTGTTTCTTGTGTCTGTTCTGAATGACTGATTTTCTGTTTATTGTGAACGTAGTAGTATTCAAAATTGCAACTGAAAACTGTGTAGCTGTACTAAATGCTGTACGTGGGAAGTGGCAGTTCAGAGGCATCTCTCATCTAAATAAACAGAGGATTATTCATCACCGTGGAAAGTTCTGGGATAAGACTGAACCTGTATCTCCAACAAAGCTTTCCCTGCAAGATCGTTTATTCCATAAAGTCAAAAACAAACTGGCATATGGCTTCTCTTGGCATTTTGGGGAAGATTCCCTTAAGAGTAGATTAAGCACTGTCTAGAAGTAGTGGTAGGCTTTCTTTTTAGAGAAGAACTGTTAGAATGTTGTAAATCTTTCATGAAAAACTTAGCTCTTTCAGAGTGGTATTTTGTACTGATACCAATAGCTATTCTTTAGTTGGAGTATCAGATCACTCTGTAAACAGATGGGGAAAAATATAAATTTTCCAACGTATAATATTTGACTGGAATATCTTCAGTTTCTATAAAACAGGATAAATATTATGAACAGAAGGTACGCTGCTTTTATGGATATTTGTTATTTGGAGACTCGCTGAGTTTTATCATCTTGTACTATGTACAGTTCAGGGTCAGGTACAGTTAAAGCACAGTAAGGTACTTGGTTTTGTGCTTGCAAGAAAATGTTTTAATATAAAGGACCTTTTAAAGTGACCTACAGCCTACTAACAGCTTCTTGCCGTCTTCCTGAGCAGACATGCAATAACTTCACACCCTGGCTTCTCTCACATGAAACTAACTTGTGGCTAGAAATGTTTCCTTTCCACACCTCTGAACGTACAGTAGTTTCTAACTGAATGCTGCATTACCTTTTCTTCTGTTGTGGTTTTAGGAGAAATCAGAGAACAGAATGGTGATAGCCTTGTCCATGCTGCTATTGTAACAGAAGGAGCTGCTGTTGGAAGTGCAGAAGCAGATGCGTTCAGTGTTCTGCAGCACATTTTAGGTGCTGGACCCCTTATCAAGAGGGGAAGCAACGTTACCAGCAAATTGTCCCAGGGTATTGCTAAAGCAACTACCCAGCTATTTGACGTAAGTTCCAAGGGTTACTGTGCTCTGATATTTTAAGTAAAATGCATATTATCCTTTGAGAGGTTACTACCTCCAGCTAGAATCTTAATTAGTTCATTCTTGCACAAGTTAACAGTATTTCAGAGGAGGCCTTCCAATCTGATCTTTCCTCTGCACAGATGGAGTTTAGCTTCCTTAATTACAGTATTTTAGATCCTGATAGTAATTATTTGTCTGTGCTTGATGCTGAGTTCTTGTGATAGTAGAAACAGTTGGTGATAATGTTTGTTTTGCAGGCTTCTGCATTTAATGTTAATTACTCTGATTCTGGACTCTTTGGGATTTATACCATATCCCAGGCCCCAAATGCTGGGGAGGTGAGTTGTCGATTAGCATTTAAGTATTAACAACATGACCCTCAAACTAGTCTTTTGATTTGAGATAGATTAATCTAAAAAAAGCCAGTTCATCTGTTTTCGTGTATAAGAATGCTGCATGTTCAGTTATGACCTAGCTCTGTAAGCTGGGAGTGTGACTTGCTTTCTGGAAAATACAAATACCTAATATGAACTAAAGCTAGTAAAACACCTTCAATTGCTGACTCTAATTGCTGATTTACATGTGTAAGCCTAAGCATATCATGAGGAACATGCTGGCTCTTGAAGCTGGCAGAACTGAAACTCAATTAATGTGGTGTTGCAGTTTAAATCCACACTGGGTTTTGTGTCTCCCTTGGGCATTTAGTAGTTTTTTGTTTTGTTATAAAGCTGTTCAGAATTGAGTTCAGGCAGACAATCCTAACACGGTCAGCTGCTCTCCCCTGAAGTTTCTAAGATGTCAGATGATAGAAGTAACATGTTGAAATTTAATGCAGGAAGAATACTGAAGTGATTTAATTTTCCTCAGGTCATTAAAGCTGCTTTGAACCAGGTAAAGGCAGTTGCTCAGGGCAGCATTACCGATGCCGATGTCACAAGGGCAAAGTAAGTGCATAAAAACTGTCTTGTGTGTTGTAAAGAGAAGTTTCTTAACATGTAGCTACTTGTCAAACACTTAGACTATTCTGTACAGCAAAGCTTATCATTGTCCTGTAATTACTTCCCTGGGGAACTGCTTACTTTCCTGCCTTAAAACTGAAGTGCTGTCAATACTGTTTTTTTCAAAGCTATACTGATTCTTTGCTAGTGGTATTTCCTAATAAAAACTTGTCAGCTAAGTGTTAATGTTTCCTGAAAACTGTTTCAGTGTAAGAAATTAGGAAGTATCAGCAGATGCTGTCATTTTAATCGTACTCTGTAGTATTAAGATATATTTAATTGCATTGTTTAGGTAATTCCCTTTACAGTCGCACTGCAGCAATTCCCAAAACAATTATATTATGCAATCTTCTGCATCTTCAAAGAGCAGTAGTAATGAGGGTCTGCAAGTGTAAAGCACAGAATTAGTGATGTTACATCCAATTGCTTGAAATACATGCCCCTAGGAGTGTTTGAGATGGGGGGAAATTGCTGTTAGAGATGTAGTAATACCAGCAAAGATTTAGAGTTTCTCATTTATAGAGGGTTGTGCACATTAGTTGGTGCTTGATCTCCAAGTAGTGTTAAACTGCACTGAGCCTCTACAACTGTTAATTGTGCAATACAACAATATAGTACTGACTCACTCAAGTAGCAAAATTAAAATAGTATGTGTTGCATATATAAAATACTTACAAGACTCCACATAAAACTTGATTACACAAAACAAGGTAACCTAGACATGATTGGTTGTGCTTTAGTCACTAGTAGCTAAATGGTGAATTCTAGCCTTTATATTTGGCATTATTAGTTTGTGTATTGAGGGGGGTTTTGTTTTGTGGTGGGGGTTTGGGGTTTTTTGGGTAACAAAGCTGCCTAGTATTAGGGAGTTAGACACCGTGCTGTGGCACTGGGGTTTTTGGGGGTTTTTTTTGGAGTTTCCCTTCTGGAATGGCTTCACATATTTTATATATTGCTCTTTTTTCTTTAGTGACCAAAAAAACCCCCCAAAAACCAAACTCAAGCTCAGTAATATTTGTAGAGTCTTGCAATTCAGTCAAAAATATCAAGCTACTTGATCATATTCTATTGGAATAAACCATTTTCTGCCATTTTGACTTATAAGCTAATCCTTCTTTTTTATAAAAATAAGATTTTCATATGTAGCAGTGAGACTGCGTGAAACAGAAAAAGCAGTATAAACTTGCTCTCTTTTAACAGAACATGGAACTATTGCACAAGGAGCCTAACCATTTACATTCGTTGCTTCTTTGTCACTTACAACAAAATTGCTCTGCATATGTCTGTTCTTGACGAGAAACTGGAATTAGTTCTAAACCTAATCTTCAAACTTGGTGGATTAGTTTGTCTAATGCCTGGGGTACCTGCATTAGCTACTTCAAACAGAAACGCATTCTGAGCTAGGGATCTTCTGACTCTCTGGGGCAGCTGATCATTCCAAGGCAGCAGGTGTTCAAGTACCCTGTCATTTTCATGCTTGGACTGTTCAGGGTGTCTCTTTTCTAACTACAGAACCCTGCCATACTTGAGAAGGAAAATATTTCAAAATAGAGAGGAATCCTGAAAACTTAAAAAGCACCAAAACCCAACTGCACTTACGGAGGTGGTGGGGAAGGTAATGACAGGACTTACATGCTCACTCATCCTTAATGCTTTGTTTGATGGCAGAAATCAGCTGAAAGCCACATACCTGATGTCAGTGGAGATGGCAGAAGGGTTGCTGAACGAAATTGGCTCCGAGTCGCTGGTTTCTGGCACACACACATCACCATCTGTTGTGGCTCAAAAAATCGACTCTGTAGCCACTGCTGATGTTGTGAATGTAAGTATGCATCCACATCTACAGGTGTTCCTTAGTCACTGCAAGTTTTTTTTTATACAAAACTGGTGCTCATTTGTGTGTGTCTACAAACACACACGTGTACTATCTTTAAAAAGATGCAACTCATTTTCAAATCGCAGCTGGCCACCTTTTGATGTCTTTATTACAAACAGAAGACCCTTTAATCCAGTACACTGTAAAACCTAGTGTAGCTGGGAGTATGTGAAATTCTCATGTATTCTACTTAAATTTATCAAAACTGCCAACTAGTATTCACGGAAAACTTGGTATTAGTTCCAGTGGAGGCACCTCTGTGTCAAGGCTTTTAGGATTCCCGAGTCGAGAATATTCCGTGTGCTTATTAAAACAGTTAGGCTTTCAATGGTAAATTAGCACAACTGCATTGCTATTCTGAATTACCTTGTTGCTTATACTTGAAGCAAACTTCACACAGAAATCCATCAGAAATTCTGAGGTAGAAAACTTGACAGTCGCCATGAATTTGTGTTGCAGTAGCAACTAGCAATAGATTTAGCAGTAAGGAGAGATCCACTGTATTTGTGGTGTAATAATTATTCTAGGAACAACTGTTTTCAAGAGTTTATGCCTTTTTATATACAACTGTCATTCTGCCATTCCTGTTTAGATTATAAAGTAAGGAGGAGTTGGATTAGAAGCGAGTTTAGACACCAAAAGGAACTTGATGATGTACTATAGTAGTGTTGGGATTTGTTTGCTGTAATAACCTGAAACTGAGGCAATGAGCAGCAAGATAAATTCTGTTGTAGTGAATATTTCCTTACATCCAAATTTCTGATTTATTTTCAGGCTGCAAAGAAGTTTGTCAATGGGAAGAAATCAATGGCAGCTAGTGGGGATTTGGGAAATACTCCTTTTCTTGATGAGTTGTAAAAACAAAACAGGGATGTGGATTCAAGATGGACCTGACCTCTAAGTCACCTATGTCCTATATAAATTACTACTAACTTGTTATTTATGAATTCAGTTCTATCAGAAAATTAATCTGGAGTAATTGTGGGCTTGCACTCATGAAATAAAGTGCTGAGTTCGTACATTTTGTGTTGAGTTTTTTCCTCTGAAAATGGTATGTGATGCTGCTATATCTGGCTCTGCACTGAAGGTAAAACTAGAGTGAGAAAGTAAGGTGAATTCTAGTTGATGTGAAAAATAGGTACATCAAAATTGATCACCGTGATGCAGACAAATCCTGTAATTGCCACTAGTTGTCCATGTATTCTTGTATGTTCAGGAAAAGTTCTTGATAAACTGTCTGCACCATCCTTGTGTCAAGTAAATGAAGAAACTCGCCTTCAAAGATGAATGTGTTAGACCTTAGAGCTTGCGACTGCTACTTGTCTGGGAGTAGCAGAGGTACTGTTTCTGAATGTCTTCTCCACAAATAGCATTGATAGATATCTTTGAGGGGAGGGGGGCATTGCTAAACCAGCTTTATATAGATAATAGATAATTTCAGATATCTTAGGACATTTGGATTTTTTGGAAGTCTAGGCATGTATTAAAAGAAAACAGATACAACTTCAGAAACGTAGGTTTTGAAGAAGTCAAGTTTTGAGCTATTCTGAAGCAAAGGCGAATTCTTCCAGACAGGATGTATCTAACAGAGAAGGGCAGGAGGAAGAGGAACTGGTCTCAGCGTTTTCCACAGACCAGTATGAAGGAGGTCCAACACCACTAGCATCAAACTCAGATTTGCCCAATGTATCAACATCATTGTGAAGTACAGCATCGCAGCCAGTGTCTGTGCCTACTCCAGGTGTCTGGCTTGTATCAGACACTTAGCAAATTTTGCATGTTGACAGTAACTTACGAGTGAACTCACAACAATATGACTGGGAAGATTTATACTGAAAAGTTTCCGAGTCTACATCATCATTGCTACCGGACCCAGTGTCATCTTCATCCTCAGCATCGTCACTTGTGCTGAAAATACACAGTGTGATATTACTTTAACAATTAGTCATTTCCATAGCCACTTAGTTACCTAATCACGGAGTCTTTTTTGTGAATACTTGTTCTAAAGACAAGTTCATTAGTTCTGAAGCTCCTCTAATATCAAACTAATACTACTGCCCATAGTCCTTTGCACACCGTTTCCTTTGGACGCTAAAGTAATAGCTAAGTTATAATTCAGTCAACAGAAAAGCAAACTATCCTTTTTCTGCTCTTCAGAATAGCAAATAATTTGATTTATTTAAACATCAGCTTAGAGGTTTAATCCCTTAGAACGCCCCTTGCTGCTTGAATTTCCTTTCTGGTGTGCTAGCCTAATTATCTCCTTTTAATACTTCTGTTCCTTCCGCTAGCTCTGAGGTTTCTTTTCTGTTAAAGCTTTGTGCCTCAGGAAAAACTCGTAACTGCCTTGTATCCCATCTAGATTAATTATACTTGCTATATGAGCCACCTTTAGGAGTGAGAGCAATATATTTTTAAAAGCTTCTGTATGCAATGGCTCTCACAAGAAGAGTATTTTTCCTGAAGTTTTTTAAAAGTCATAATCACTAACCACTGTCAGTAGTTAGACTGATTCAAAAACCAGATAAGCTTTTTAGGTGGTTGTAGCAAGAGCTCCATCGTGGTATCATCAGCTGCTTGTAATTGTCTAGATCCTTGGCTATTACAAACCAACATGGCCTCTTTGACTCCAGTGGCACTGCTGCCAGCCAGACTTCTCATGGTCTCTGTGGAGGCGGGAAGGGGCATGTCTAAAATTAATGTTTGTCCTGACCCTATCTTCAGTCTAACTAGAAAAGTAAACATTTCTTTTAGTATTTGTTCCTTTCAAACCCCAGTTTCCCATTTCAGAAAAATAAATATTTAGAGTATTTTACCCTAAAGTGAAAAAGCTATTACTCTGTTTCTTCGTTCTTGCTAGAACAATAAGTGAGGTGTGAAATTCTAGTTATGAACAATACTATTTCTTACTCTGCTGTCATCACAGGAAACTTTACTTCAGGAATTAATTTAACTGCACTTTGCCAGTGTTGAGGTACTTCAACAAAGTCTCTGTAAACTCTGATTTGTAGAGCAGTTCCTATAGGAATCTTGTGCAGAAGTTGCCTAAGCTCTCGCAGAGTCCATCCTAAAACGTCAGCGTGTCCAATTTTTATTAGAACATCACCTGCCAAGGAAAATAAATTGACAGCAATCAGTTTAAGAGACTTTTTCAATTTTTTAATGTTCATGTCACAAAGCGTGCAGTCTTAACCACTTCCACGTTTCTATGTAACGCATGTGTTCAGCAGCTCTTCAAACCAACTGGATGCACATTTTTTTTTTGCTTTTTCATGAAAGTTTTTTTAGCTCTGTTAAGGACTAACCTTTTCACAACACTAAGGAAAGCTGCAGTTCACTTACTTACTTTGGGATTTTACTAAGTGAACGTGCTAAACTTGAGATTGCCTATTGTTCTGGTTTTGGTGACACCTTTTCAGTACTACCTTCCATTTCATGGGGTTTTTTAGGCAAGACAAAGGTACAACGGTGAATGCCGCCATCAGGAGCACTCCTTGGGACCAGACCGACCCCAGCAAGGTCAAGCTGAGGTTACACAGCTGCACTCCAAACAGTTCTGCTGGCATCTTTCCACGGCTTCCCTCTACCTTTCTCAGCTGGAATACCCCATCTATGCATACCTGCTGCCCACCCTCGTATGTCACCTTGCTGTTCACCTGTTGATACGGAGCCAAGCGTGCCCCTTCCTCCACTGTTGCCAAGTTTACCTAGGCCGGTGCTGGAGAATCTGTGTGACAGCCGCGTCACCTTGTGTCTGTCTGGGGCCCTGGGGAGTTCCAGGGTTTGACTCTCCTCGGTGGCAGGTGCCTGTCCCCCCGGTCCGAGAATGACCAACGGGTGCCATGCTGCGAGACACTGTCAAGCAACGCCAGGGGAAGAGCAGGAGATGCCTGCAAGAGCTGGTGCAGAATCTGACTGAAGAGTTTCAGCAGGAAGCAGTGGTGATATTTTGTTTGTTGTAAGGGACAAGGCTGCAAGTAATGTTCTTATGACCTGCTGCCAGTGGGAAGCACTGAGCTGCAGTTTTGCGAACAGCAGTACTGCATCCAAGAACAACAGCGTACGGCAGCCCCAGCACCTCTGTATACCATGGGGTATAACAAGATGGTCTTTGGGGGCTGGGGGGAGTTCCAATTACTGGGGAAGCCTGTAATTTTGGAGACTGCAGAAGGCAAGCAGAATCCATCTGCAGCAGACCAGAGCTGTGTCAGCAGCCTGGCAGAAACAGGCGCACAGAGGAGCAGGGTCAGTAAGCATCACGTACTGAACGGCACCAGGAGAGCACAGGGGGTTTAAACGGGCACTACAGCTGTCTGCTGCCGTACTGGGCAGAGCAAGGAGCCTCTCTCCATCTGCTCTGTTTTCTTCTTAGCCCTTTTGGGTTAAAAATACCTCTAGCAAAAATTTACAGGCTTTAAAACTGTTTACCTGAACTACTGACTACCATTTTTTCATTCACGTTTTCTACCAACTACTCCTTCTACTCTGTCGTCATCACACCCTCTCTCTACTTCAGCTTATCACAAGATACTGGTTCTACTGCGGTACAAACAACAAGTTCTGAAACAAGTACCAGGACAGCAGATACCAAAAAAGCAACAGAGAACATTTTACCAACAGTTTTGTGTATGTTCTCAGCCTCAAACAAAAGGGAAATCACCCAAATTACATGTTTCAAAATGCATAGACTTAAATGTACTTATGCTTTAAAATATCTGCAAGACACTCTTGGCTTTTAATAGATTCTTCCAGAATTCCGTTTTTCTGCCCACACTGTCCTGATAACACTGTTGTGGCATGTCAAAGCCGTCTCCGAACAGCAGACATAGATAATTTTGCTCCTCTGCTCCGCAATCTGGAGTCTGAACCACCCAGCTCTTTGGTTCACCTCTCAGTGCTGTGACTGATTTTCATTCAGCAGCCGCTGCAGGTTTGTGTGGAGATAGATAACCTCTTGCACTGTGAAGGCATTTTGAGGAAACACACGTAGCAGCCCTGTTTCTTCTTGCTGGCATGGAGAACCGGGCATGCACATGTGCCCAGGTTTGGTGAGTTTAACTGTAGGATTTTAAGACATTAGTGCCTCCCACTGCCTGGGTTGATTTCTGCCTGCTCCCCACTAAAGTCAGTGGAATAGCACCAGCTCTTTCAAGCTATAAGCAGTAGTAAAATTGTTCTTGTAAGTTCCAGTGTGAAGTTGTACAGGTAATACTCATCTTACTTAACTGAAAAATAAGTCCATAGTGAGAAAACTTACTTCACTGCTAGAAAAACTCCTAAGCAGTGCATTTGTGCATCATATTTTTCTCAAGCTCCATGCTCTGTACATTGGTGTTAGTGCCAAAATAAGCATGCTGCCTGTGGTATCATTAAGAGGCTCAGCTTCTACAAAATACTATCTTTTCCACAAAATTTTACAGCTTTGGTCTTAAATACAGAGTTTTCGTAAGTTCATTCTAAACCTGAATTGAACAAATTCAGCTGTTTGCTTTTTTTGTGCGTGTAGAATGTTCTGAGTTAGATCTAGATGCTCCATGAAGCATGCTCAGATTGTCTCTTTTGTCTTTGAAAGCTAACATTAGCTACACAGGGACAACATTTGTTACCAGCCCTCAGCCCCCTGTAAGCTGTTCAATATTTGCTGCAGTAAATCAAACACATCACATGCTGTAAATAACTGGACTCCTTGTTCTTGAAGCCTTTATTGAAAATGCTTTTGGAGCTTGCTTTTTTCAAACTGCTGCAAATGGAACTACTTCGTTTCAGTGATTAATATTCTGTATTTTTTACATTATAGAGGTAACCCTTCCCCCAAACCAGCAACAAAATCAGTACCATATATTTGCTTTTGCATACCATAGGGGTTTTTTTTAGCGAACAGATGAAAGCTATCAGCTCCTAATATATTATTGTTAGTGTTATTATTATTAATAATAATTATAATGTACTTAGTCCAAATCCATTTATATTTTATGCTCAGGATTTTTCCACTGATTTTTATACTTTGATTAAAAGTGCAAAGCCTTTTCTAAAAAGAGGTTAAGAACTCCACTCAATGGTTTTTATTTCATCAAACAAGTAGATCTTGTGTCCTAGTGCTTGGAATTCTAATTCTGTCCAAAAGGTGCGAGAAGAAAGGACTGCCCAAATCATAAAGGCAATGCTGGGAAATTTGTTCTAATTTAAAGATATGCATTTTCACTATACAGCCAGTGAATTTCTAAATTACTTCATTGCACTCGAGTCATAGCTTCATAGATTTCTATGTTAGAGACAATTTAATATTTGGTAATAACATAGCACACTATTATCCCCAAACTGTAGTTCATGCGTCTAACGTAATTAGTCTAGGGACTCGTATGAAGCAGTCAAATTTACAGAGCTTCCAATTTCAAGCTTAATATAGGTGTCTGATGTTCCACGAGAAACCTCAATAACTCATAATATTCTGTTAGTACTGATAGGGCATACTTCAGGTCTGAAGCATTTAGGAAATGAACACCTGCATGGATTGTTAGAGCACAGAGATTAGCCCATTGCCACTTTGTAACTAGTCTATATAATAAAGACAAGCAAAAAGCAAACAATAAGGCAAATTAATTTCAAGCCTTTTAGAAGTTTTGTGTTACTTGTAGAGTGAAATTCCTTGAACAACAATGCACTGAACAAAGAATGATGTTATTCCAATTTAGTTGCTATCTAAAGGTAACAGTCAAACTATTTTTGGACAAACCTGGTGTTGAATAAGAAATCTGTTTTTGCTGGAGAACAATATATAGACTTAAATCTTGATCTGCTTATGAAACTGCCACCCATATCAGCTATTTTAAGATCACAGGTATTTCATTACAATGGAATGCTGGCACTGAGCTTTATGCAGTCTGTGCTAGTTTCTTTTCTCTGTAATTTTAAATTGAATTTCTTTTGATCTGTGTAAGTATAAATAAATCAGAGACAGGCTCAAAGCATAAATGCAGAACAAGAATATTTTCAACGCTATTACATTTGAGTATCACTGTTGTTTCTTTTTACCTGGTTTTAGCTTTCTATCGTTAGCTGCAGAGCCTTTCTCAACAAGGCCGGTTATCTGGAGATATGGCCCGTTCTGTATGATTATGAGACCCAATCCTTGTTCACTCATCCTAATATTTGCCTTTAGTGCTGCAATCAGTGTGTGCTGAGAGACATTTTCCAGTGCTGGCAACTGCCCTTCAAAGAGTGAGAGGAAAATTTTACTAGTTGAAAGTGTGATATCATTCTTCAATAAAATGTTTAATTGAAACACAAAAATGTTTAAGGAGACATTTGAGCAGGTGCTGTACCCGTTCTTAGTTGTCCAAGCAGTTAAGTCCCTCATCCTTAATTGCTTCTCTAGATAGGCACTGCCTGCTGAGTTGCTGCCAAAAAGCTGTAATAGCAATACTTACAAAAAGTTAGTGTACTCCACAAACTAGCTTTCTGCAAATAAATATACTGAAAGTAGACTTATTTCTTAAAAATAAGAACTATACCAAGAGAAAAAGCAATACTGCTGTTACTTCAGTATTCATTACAAATGGCGATATATTCAGCCAAGGTAGAGAACAGGGTGCACAATAACAGAACAGAGTTGTCAGCTGTTAAGGACTTCAAGAAATTATTGCATTCCTATAAAAAATTATTTTTCAAATCAATATTTACAGAGGAGATTAATTTCTAAAGTTCTAGCAGGTTGGTTCCACACCCTACTGCTGACATGAGGGAAGGGACTGTACTTGTCATATTTAACAGCTACAGAAATAAAATCTTCTTGAGCATTCATTATCCATTAAAATGCATAATACAAGTAATACAATATAAATGACATTATCCCAGTGTCTCCACCAAGAAATATAACGAAATCCTCCATCTCTCAAGCCTGCTGTGCTTGTCAAGTGCTTGAGACTCCTATAACAAACTGCATCCTGTTAACAATTACTTTCTAAATGCTCTGTTTTAAGATGTAATCTCTAAATGTAACTTCTGGCCCTAGGGTAGCAGTAACTTGAACTCCTTGAGAAGTCTGTCTCCAACAGTCTGAAACCACTTAATGAAAATTCCCACCACTTTACTCCCCCTGTAAAATACGGAAACTTGGTGATCTTTCCAATGGCTTCAGTAAACCTTTGGATCAGGCTCTAAATGACAGCACAGAATGTCTATGAAAGAATTATGATTTAAAATATAGCAACGTGAATCTTTGATTTGTCAGTTTGGCTGCTGTACTGAAACACAGAGAAGGAAGCAGGAACAGTTTGATTTTTTTTTTCCCTTCCCAATGAAAAATGCAGGATTTATTGTTGTTGCTGAATAGGATACTACATTTGATTTGGATGGAATCCTTAATTTTCATGGTCATGCAAGAAAAGCAAAGGAAGACCCATTCTGGAGCACACTTTCATCTGTTGATAATTCTGACAGGTCAGGTTTCTGATCAGCTACTGTTTCGCCAGCTCAGGAATTTATGCAAAGCGGAACAGGATCAGTAGAAGGGATCGAAACCTTTCCTGTGGTGTTCTTCGTCACTTTTCAAGAAATGTGTGTTTCAATCTTTTTCAGCCAGAAGGGAGAACTGAATCCTAGTTTCCTACTTCCAGAATGAGTACTTAACTTCCAGGCCAATAAATGTAAACAGATGATATAATGAAGTAAGGCTACTTTATATTATTTTCTAGCTGGAATTATTCAGCAAATTCCATTAAAACTCATGAGCAGTTGTAGGTCAGAAAATGATCAGCAGTGAAACAACAAAGAAAAATGCTACTAACAAATCTAGCTAACTTTAATTAGAAGCCAGAATCCTGAATTTAAGCTGTTTCTTATTTCATAAAGTTATCTTGCTGGACATGAGAAATTCAAAGCCATGAAAGCTGTGACTAATCCAAAGCCTACAAAATATTTAAGAGCAATGCCAAGATTCACACTTTTAGATAAGACTCTTGGCTTTTTTACTATACCAGATACCAGTCTATATAGTTTCCAAGGAAGGGGAATGTTCTCTTTGTTCTGTGCTACAGAAAGTTTAGAGACTTGACAGAATTTACATTACAGTTCCCCTAACAATGTCCTGATTTTCTCCAAGATCACCCTTAAATTCTGCATTTTCTGCAGGCAGCAGCATAGGATCTCATCCAATCCTCTTCTGCTGAAGAAACTCCTTTTCATCTCGTCATCTGCCTCTGATTCCATTCCAAACACTCAACCTCAAGAGCAGGAATGCCTCTTGATACACAGAATATTTGGGGCACGAGGGGCTCTCTGAAGAAGACAAACTGTCCGGTAGCACAAGGACTTAAAAAGTTTGAGATACTGAAATACAGGACTGCAAGAGTAGCACTGGGGCAGCAGCGAGGAGATGGAAATGCACAGAGGAAGAAAGGACCGAGAGAGACAGAAACTCCCTCTTAGTTTCGTCCCCAGCCGCTGGTGAAGACCATGTATGTTCCATCGAGTCCAGAGGAAGAGCTTTTGCTATGGAGCCAAAACCCCTGGGCAGGGGTGTCCTAGGTGAACCTCTTGGAAATGTGCTACTGCTGTATGACGGACGGCCTGTGGAGGAAGAGTCTGCCAGGAGGTGAGGAGGCGACCGCAACCCCCAGCAACTGCTCAGAATGCTGGGGCAGGCGGGTTCCGAGCCCCCGCCCAACGCCACGCCAGCAATGCGGGCACAGAGAAATCTGGCACTGTGTCTGTATCCAGGGCACTGTTTCAGTCCAGAGGAGTCATTTGATTTAGACTGCCTGTCCGTCAAGACCACAGCCCTGTCTGAGGCCCCAAAACATCTTGGAGAACCTATAGCTGGTGGTGTCCCTCCTGCCTGGCGTCCTTAGGCGGGTGCTCATCTCCTAATAAACCTGAGAAAGGTTAAACAACGGAGCACACCGCCTGCAGGGTATGAAGACTGCATTCTGTCACTATTTCTGACTTCATATTTGCCTGCGTTATCAAAAGCCAATGAAAACCACATCTTCCCTTTGTGTACCCTCTCTACCCCTCCTTCCTTTACTCCTTTTGCCATGAAGCTGAGTTATTTGGAAACAAACTCATTTTGAGGCAGACTTTTACAAATGCTTATATTAAAAGCTATTTAAATACCACTTAAAGCCAGTTTATAGGCTAGTTGCAGATTATTCTTGGAAATAATGTATTTTCAAGGCTGCTGGATTCACATTGTTAGTGCAATATAATTTTTAAATCTTTAAAAAAAAAAATCAGTTGTCTCATTTCTTCCACACACCAATTGTTCCCTGTTTAAAGGGAATAATTCCAGCTGTTTTTCATCAAAAGTCTTAGTATTTTCTCCACCCTTCAGAAAATGTGTCAATAGGCAATTTCAACAGAACTTAAGTACAGCTCTTGTTCTCCAAATAATGAGTGCTACTGATTGCTGTTGAACACTTTCAGATTACTAATATCTCCATTTTGTTTGTGCAGTTTCCCATCTACACAAAAGACTTACATAAAAATAACCAGCACAGACAATCGCTCTCTTGGCTTCCCAGTACGTTCCGTACAGCCCAGTTACGCTGCTCCGGAAGAAACAGGTGGGTGTTCGCTGCTAGATGGAGAAAAAATATGGGAGCAATTAGGTATTTTTCAAGTACCTGTAGATGTGGGGGCTGCTAGACTAATTTAGTTCAGCATTCCCACGCCAGAAGAACAGTATCGAAGGCACAGAGTTATTAGCAACCTGATCTAGTTAGCGGTGTCCCTGCTCACTGCAGGGGGGTTGGACTAGGTGACCTCTAGGGGTCCCTTCCGACCCAAAACTTTCTATGATTCTATGATTGTGGCCACAACTGGCCTGGTTTCCCACTTTTGATGCATTGTTCATGTATTGGCTACAGATTCCCCCACACTTCAATGCAGCTGAATCCATGGGAGAGAATCCCATCAAAAATCACTGTGTTTGGGTGAGTTTTCTAGTCAGGACTAATTAGGTTTTCTTCCAAACACACAGCACAGAGAGCTGTAGGGCTTTTGTGGGGCTCCCCGGCCGGGTAAGGTCTGGAGGAACCCCCATGAACCAGGGCTCCGGCCTCCCCCGCCTCCGCCCTCGCTCCAGAGGCAGTTCTGGGATTTGAGCTGGTGCCCCGCACTCCGAAGGGACGGCGCAACGCCAGGTACTTTATCTGTGGTGAAGCCAGGTGCGTGGCGGTACCTCAGCCTGCCCGAGCTGCTCGTTCCGGTTGCCCGAGGGCTGCGGGCCGGGGCAAGGAGAAGGGAGGAATCCCCGCCCGCCTCGGCTGAAAAACGGCTTTGGGGATAGGGGTGCGTGAGGCCAGCGAAGGGCCGGGCCGCGGGGCGGGAGCCGGGTCCCCGGGCGAGGCCGGGGCGGAGGAGCGAGGGGGTGAGGCCCGCGGTGGCGGGCGCGCCTCATGACAGACCGC
>Ga0181612_149104_pt1 | contig 23877 bp, 15 predicted proteins | sample HoacroProtozoa21_FD_119630 | JGI IMG/M metagenome (GOLD analysis project Ga0181612, IMG submission 119630) | Hoatzin crop microbial communities from Cojedes, Venezuel. Combined Assembly of Gp0051906, Gp0051904, Gp0051908
CGGTGCGGTGGATTTCTATAAGAATCTGATCCGTTCCATGGAATGATGAAAGCGAGGCATCTGCCCCGCTTTTTCTTAATCTCTCAGGCATCCTGCAGGAATCACCTTCACGCCATTTTCTGTGGTATATGCAATTTGCGCATTTGCACAGATGATAATCAGAAGCGAAGGTTCCCGGTATGTTACACCGGGGTGGTCAGGATTTTTCGTCACCTTTTCATTATGTTCTCTTATGACATCTTTAAATTTCAAAAGTGACTTTTCCGCACCAGAAACAGCATTCATGCCGGTTTTGATTTCAATCAGGGCATACCTGCCGTCATTCAGCTGATATACCGCATCCGCTTCAAGACCTGTGTCATCCCGGTAATGCATCACGCCTGCATCATGGGCCTGTGCGTATACAAGAAGATCCCGGATCATCAGGTTTTCAAACACATGGCCAAACGCATCCAGATCGGTATTAAAATAGTCCGGTGATACACCCAGAGCCGCAAGGCCGATGGAAGGATCCACAAAAATATGCTTTTTCGCAGCACGGATGGCAGTCTTGGAGCGGATCTGCGGCGTCCATGCATCGATATCCTTAATGACAAAGAGGTTTTCAAGCGCATCTATATATGACAGTATTGTCGGATCGGAAACATCATGTGCCGTCCGCACATCCGTAAAAATCACAGACTTCTTTGCCAGAGTTGCCATATTCCGGGCATAGGACCTGAGAATCGTCCGTCCCCATTCAGGATTTCTTCTCGTCCCGTCCACCACACTGATATCTTTCCTGTAAATCTGATGATAATAATCCTTTGCAATTTCCAGTTTTGCACTGTCACCGTCAATCGCAAGACATCTCGGCCATCCACCTCTGCAGACAGAATAAAACAGATCTTCCAGCTTCAGACTGCTTTTCATGCCGTCAATATCATAATCCGGATCCTCAAAAAGCTTTGATAAAGAAATCAGTCCGTTTGACTCCTTTGTTTCAAAAAGCGTCATGGGATACATTGTGATCTCAGAAATCCGCCCTGTTCCGGTATGAGGCGTATCCACCCGCCTGCTGGTGGAACCCGTCAGAAAATATTCACCGCAGAGTTCCGGATTATCATCACAGGCCTTTCTTACAGTACCCCAGATTTTCGGCGCATCCTGCCATTCGTCAAACAGAATCGGCGTTTCATTCTTCAGAAACAGAGACGGGGCTGTTTCCGCAACCGCCAGATAGCCGTCACGCCTGTCTTCATCCTGAAACTCGATGACGGTTTTACTGCGCTCCTTTGCGGTTCTCGTTTTACCGCAGCCCTTCGGCCCCACAATATTCACTGCACCGAAGGCCTTTACTTTCCTGTCGATTTCTTCATCAACGATTCTCGTCACATACTCCATATGTACATTCTCCGATACATCCTGATATTACTGTATTTTCCGGCGCAAAACAAGAGAATTTTAGTTTTTTCGGCACTTTTATTTTAGTTTTTTCGGCTGTTTTGTTTTATGTTTTTCCGATTTACAGAAAAAGCGGCACCGCCGCCTTATCTTACTTCACATCTGCCCGATACCGTTTTGACAAGGTCCATATACCGTGTGCGGGATACCGGGATTTTTCTGGTGCTGCCATGCACTGTCAGGTAGTAGGTATTCTGCTGTTCCCCGCCGGACAGCACATTCACCTTTGAAAGATTCACAAGGAATGACTGATGGCAGCGGACAAAGCCGAAGGATCGGAACTGCTGTTCCAGCTCATTGACGGAACCGGTGATTTCCAGCGTTCTTCCGTCCTCCGTATAGATGAGGTTGGACCTGTCCACATGTTCGATATACAAAAAAAGTCAACCCGGAATACAGCAGAACAAGAACTGCTGTTCCTTTCAGAGACGCAGAAGCATCCGTGGACTTCTACAGAAAGGATGACTGGAAGAAGCTGAAAGACTTACTCTGATAAAAAGCATTTTCTCAGTTCAGGGAAAATGCTTTTTATGACGTTTCGTATATTATTCCACTTCAGCTTTTACAGCAAAATCATCCGACTCTGCTTTCACTACCGCAAGAGATCTGCCGTAGTATGTGGTATATGTACCGGAGGTAAAGTCTTCCGTGCTTCTCGGCCTCGCACTGCCGAAGCCCAGCAGCTGACCGTTCTCCACGGTAACGGATAAGGTTTTGTCCTCAGCGGATTCCACAATGCCGTGTTCGTCCTCGATGTTAATATCGACGTAGTAGACGTCATCATCGGTGAGCTTTTCTTCCACATGGATGACAGGCTTCACTTTATCTGAAGAAGTCAATGTACTTTCTCCAATGACGTTTCTCTTTTCATCATGCACAACCGCCTTTAAGATGCCAGGTTCATAGGTCAGCTCAAAGTCTGCCCTGCAGCCTTCCAGCTGTTTTCTTCCAATCAACTGATCATTCAGATACAGCTCTGCTTCATACCCATACGCATACACCTCTACCTGCGCCGGTTTCCCTTCACATCCCTTCCAGCTCCAGGAAGGAATGGCATTGGAACCCCGCCACATGGCCTTGGCCATCTGTTCCTTCGGATGAATGCAGGGCACGACACCTATATAAGGCACAGGACTCTTTTCAAAAACACTTTTCGCAAGGCCTGCCTCTGCGTTGTCATTGCCAAGGATATCCAGTGCACCCGCATCGGAAAGCAGCCATGGATAATCCTTATGGAAAGAAGTACCGTCCTCTTCCCATGTCCAGGCACCGATGCCCACTTCTCCAAGATAGTCCCATCCGGTCCACATGAAATCACCGATGAGGTAAGGATGTGCCTCCACCTTCTCCCAGTTCTCCGCAAGCTTATAGGGATAGGTCTCACTTCCCACGATCACACGGTCCGGATGCTTTTCCCCTTCCATGTCATACCGGGAAGACGCATAGTTATAGCCTGCAATATCCAGAAGATCCAATACCGGAGAGCTGACACGGTCCGCATCATCGGAGGCTGCGGCACGGTTCATCTTCTCTCCGCCCCCAAACACCATCTCATTGTAATCCGTGCTGTTCATCGTCTTCTCTTCCGCCTGCTTTTCCCCGCTGCCTGATGCAGTGAGGTTAATGCCCATGGAAGCTAAATATAATAATGTGATATTGATTCCCGCTGTCACGGGTCTTGTATGGTCCAGTTCGTGGAAAAGATTCACGATCTTCTCCGCATACCACAAGCCCGCCTCATCCTTCGGTTCCGTCAACTCATTGCCGAAGGAATACATGATTACGGAAGGATGATTGTAATCCTTCTCCACGATCTTTTGGATATCTTCCTCATAACGGGATTTCCATTCCGAAGCGTAATCATAAGGATTCTTTGGCGAATACCACATATCCCATGCCTCATCCATCACATACATGCCCAGTGTATCGCATGCCTCCAGCACATACTCCCCGGCAGGGTTATGGCTGGAGCGGATGGCATTGAAGCCGAAGGACTTCAGACGTGCAATACGTCGGAACTCCGACTCCTTCATCGTCACTGCACCAAGGATCCCGTTATCATGGTGGACGCAGGCACCTTTCAATAATGTCTTTTTCCCATTGACGAAGAAGCCTTCCTTCGACCAGGAAAGAAGTCTTACCCCGAATCTCACAACTGTCTCTTCTCCTGTGGAATCCACCCTTATTCTGCAGGTGTATAGATTCGGATTCTCCGCCGACCAAAGCTCCGCATGGTCCGGCTGAATCAAAGCATGATTCTGATGTCCGGTATACAGCACATAATCACCATCCAGAATCTCTAAGGTAATCTTCTCTTCCGTATTCACATCCACCCGAACCTGCACAGGGTCAATACTGACCGTTGTCACATGAATGTCAGATGGGAAAAGACTTCCTTCACACAGCCATACCGGACGGTACAGGCCGGCTCCCGCATACCATCTGCTGGAAGGATGGGATGAATCATCCACTTCGATGCGGATATGGTTTTCTCCTTCAGGAAGAGAAACACAATATCCGTTATAGCCGTAGACGTAGGTTTCCTTTGGAACATCATTCACATACACCTGTGCTTTGGGCATGACGCCTTCAATATACAGGGAAACATCATCAGCTGTTGTGATAATTTCCTTCTCATACCGGTACTTCCCGCCCTTGAAAAACGCACCGCCGGCTCCTGAGCTTTCTCCTTTTCCCCTGCCTTTTTCCAGCATGGCATCATGGGGCAGGTTCACCGTCTTCGTCTCACCTGATTCAAGGTCTGTAAACTTCCAGCTGTCATTCCAGTCTATTTTCTTCATATCCTATCTCCCGAAAAACTTCTTCTGGAACCTGTCACTGAATTCCTGACTGGGCTTCGTGAATTCCAGCGTGATTTTTCTTATCTCCTCGTCCATGGAATTCTGCATGACGCCCATAAACGCCATGATTCCGTTCTTCTTCGCCTCTCCTTCCGGTTCGGCTTCTTCATAGCTCTGGCAGAAAATGCCTGCCATTCTTCTTTTTTCAATGTAGTTTTTCACTCTGAGGGTGAAGTCATTCAGATCACAGTCTTCCGACCAGCACTTCTCCGCCAGAGCATAGGCTCTCGGGAAAGCATACTGTTCCAATGTTTCATTGGTATCCAGATGCTCACTCCAGAGGCACGCTTCCATGCCCTCTAATCCTTCTCTGCATTCCTTACTCCGTATTTCAGGAATAAAGGAATACACACGCGACAGAGACATCATGGCACTGGGGTAGTCAAAGTACAGGTCAAACATATCCGAATAGATATACTTCCCGCCTTCTTCAATGTACTTTTCCATCGTATCCGCATACTGGATACTCCAGTACTGGATCAGGGCATTCTCTTTGTCCAGATTCTCCGCTTCCAGGGAATCGTTCCAGAAGATGACGTGCTTTCCCATTCCATCCAGCACTTTCTTCACCCTTCCGGAGAAATACCCCTGCAGGCTTCTGGTATCGGAATGTCTCATTTCCTGCATCTTAGACTGACACACCGGGCATGCCTTCCATTCCCGGTCCGGCGTCTCGTCTCCGCCGATGTGGAACCACTTTGAATCAAAGAGAGGAACGATCTCAGAGAGAAGAGATTCCAGAAAATCATACACATCCTCACTGCCCGTGCAGAGAACAATGGGATAGATACCTCCGGTCTTCGCCAGCTTTACTTCCTTCTTAAAGCAGCTGTACTCCGGATACGCCGCAAGGATAGCGGAAGTGTGGCCCGGCATATCAATCTCCGGAATCACTTCCACGCCTCTCACCTTTGCGTAATGTACAATGTCACGGATTTCCTCCTGTGTGTAATACTGCTCTGAAACCTCCTGCAGCTTCGGGAATTTCCTGGACTCAATCCGCCAGCCCTGATCATCCGAGAGATGCCAGTGCAGCTTGTTCAGCTTCACCAAAGACATTTCTTCAATGACACGCTTCACTTCATCAGCCGAAAAGAAATGCCTCGAACAGTCCAGATGCATGCCGCGCCAATCATACTTTGGTGCGTCTTCAATCTCAACACAGTCGACTTCCCTTCCCATCTGGTAAAGTGTCGTCAATGCATGAATGACACCGTTGTCATCAGAAGCGGTTACTTTGATTTCATCTTTTTTGATCTGAAGATGATAACCTTCCTTTTCCACACTCTCATCCTTCAGAAGACGCAGTACCCCATGATCCGATTCCTGAAGCTTCATGCCGGTTCTATCATGATATGCAGATAATACATCAGAGCTGAACTCAGAAGAATAAGACAGGATGGAAGGCATTGTGAATTCCCCTTCGTTGAATATTACACGATTGGGCTTCGGTATTAAATTACTCATACTCATCCAGACTCCACCTGTCCTTCCAGTCGATATACACCATCTCTCCCTCAAACCTCAAAGGCAGCCATACATAATCCGCAATGGAAGTATTGGCAGGATGGCTGGAAGGAATATCCGTCCAGTCTGCTGTCTTACCGCAATCCGGATCAAACTGCGCTTCAAAGTTATCCGCAATTCTCTGATAAGGAAGCTTCATGAACTTCTCCTCAGGAAGCCACCGATCTGCGACAGCGATGTACAGGTTCTTCTTACCTTCCACCTTGAACACAGAAGAAATCTGGGAATGGAAGGACGTGTTACTGTCATCATTTGTGTGAGGATTTCCTAAAACACGATACGGACCGTGCCAGGTATCCGCCACTGCAGCCTCACTGGGATTCGGGTAATAGCCGCTTGTCCCGGAAGTAATCAGATAATGCTTATGGTTATAGATAAAATGGGAAGTGGCCTCTCTTACAAAAGGCGGGCACTTATGGGGAAAGTGGGTACTGTAGTATCCTGTCACATCCGTATAGTCATAGGTCAGGTCGGCGCAGATCGTCTCGGAATGCACACGTTCAAAATAATAGTAAGCCTTCCCGTCGTCCGCCACCGCAAGATCAAAGTCTCCGGCACTCATGCTTAAAGGACGCAGACCTTCCCTTACCTTCGTATATGGGCCTAAAAGACTGTCCGCTGTGAGCACTGTCTCCGACTGGGTGCCGTCCTGATTCATGATCTTCACCCAGCACACAAACTTCTTCGTCCATCTGTTGTAGATGATGTGCGGCCGATCCAGCATTGCCGTGGGATGCAGGGAAGAACTTGGATCATCCTCCTCAGGCGGAATAATCAGACCCTCATCCTTCCAGTTGTATAAGTCCGTGGAGGAATAGCAGCGCACGCCCCACGTCCAGATGCCGTTGACACCATCCGTAAACTCCTTGTTTTCCCCGTACCAGTAATACGTTCCGTCCAGATACATCACAGATCCGCCATGGGCCTGGATTCTCTTTCCTTCCGTATCCAGCCATACCTGACCGGGATAAAATGCGTCATATGCCATGTTTATTCCTCAATTCTTTATTCGACAATCACTCTGACTCTTCCAAGATTTCTCAGCTTCGTAAACGGATCCTTCCAGTTCCTGTTGGAACATACGAGAACCGCAGGGAAGTATGTACCAGGCTCCGTGAACACATGTTCTTTCGTCTGTTCCCCTTCTTCAAAATTCTCACCGTCAAAGCACCAGGACACGCTTTCCAGCATGCCTGCACCCTTCGGACATTCCACTTCCACTTCGAGGCGCACTGTCTCTCCTGCCTTCACTTTCACGCATTCACTGCCATTAGCGAGAACCTTTACCATCGGCTGGATGCCGTTTCTTTCTTCCTTCGTCTCTGAGAGAATCACCTGGCCCTCTTCAATCCTGTATCCTGTGCTGTCCGCAGGCTTTGTTTCATTTTCACACCATGCGGAAAGATCCAGCAGCGCCTGATTCAGCTGTCCCAGATACGAGCAGTATCTTGTCTTGTCCGAAACCTCCGACACGTCCCCATGCGGGCAGTTGTCGTTGTAGTAAATCCGGAACATATCCTTCGCAGCTTCGCCGTTGACTTCTTCCACCTTTCGGCGGTACCAGTCCGCCTGCCATGGCCAGTCCCCATCCATCAATGAATTCATGACAAACACTCTGCCCTGAATCTTACCGTCCTGTACGGAACCGCAGCCCCCTGTGGTAAAGCCCGGACCGATGACAGGATACTGGGGATATATTGCTTTCCCGTTTTCATCCCGGAACTGATCCCAGGCATGGAAGCTCAGATCATCAGGCACCTGATGCCTGTAATAGGTCTGGATGGCAATATAGTCGCTGTTATCCAGGAACACCTTGTCTCCCGGCTTCACCAGCTTAATCACCTCCGCCGCATCATCCGAGCCATAGGAAACGCCGGGAATGATCATCTTGTGGTTCAGGCATCCGAGCCGCAGCTTCTTCCCTGCTGCTTCTCCGCTTTCAAAGATAATATCCACACCGCGAAGATACAGATCATCACCCTCCGGGGCATCCTTCACTTCAATGACGCAGTTGTTTCCTTCCGCCATCATCTTCTGCCATGCATCATCCGTACCGTTCCTTGAGTCAATTTCCGCTTCTTCCTTCTTTTCTTCAAAGGCAAAGGCATTCACCACTTCCGTGTGAATGGAAATGCGGTCTCTTTTGGCAGAGCTGTTTTCCTCTGTCCCAAGGAACCCTTCCTTCGTCCAGAAATCTTCAAAGTACGTGGGAGCGCAGGCGCTGACGACTGGCGCCAATACCGGGAGAGCCCCGTCATCCGTCGTGCCGAATTCCACAGCCTGACGGTAAGGAAATCCCATGCGGGAAATCTCATGGAGCGCAGCCGCCTCTTCTTCATTCAGAGTTTCATACGGATTTCCGCTGCCGCCCGGTTCCATGGCATCCACGATATCTTTCCATTTATTCCTGAGCATTCTTGCGCCATGGGCCTCCACGCAAAGGACATTGGGCAGAGCCATGGGAGAACCGATGACAAAAGGAACCGCACCGTCATACACATTCGTATTCTCAATGCAGCTCATGGTCTTGAAGCCGCCGCCGCTTCCCCCGAAGCAGTATCCGTATGTTCTGTGGGGACCATACAGGTTCTCTGCCGTCTTTTTGCAGAAAGCTCCCGCTGCCGCATTGGACTTGTAGAAAATTGTCGAATCGCTTTCCGTGCCGAATACCGCACTGCTTCCCATGTTGCACTCCACATAAATCGCACCATGGGTAATGCAGAAGGCAATGATGTCGTCCTGCCCTGTTTTTCCAAACGCAGCCATTTCCTCATCAGGTCCCGGGAACGGAGAGATGTGCTGGAAGAAATGCCCCTGATAGTTTTCCCTGGAAGGACAGCAGAAGCTGAACTTCACATTCGTTCCTTCAAACCTGCCATGCAGGAACCGGAAGGACACCTTCGTCCCGTCCGGCAGTGTTCTTTCCTGCATCTCATTCCGGTCAATCACCGGATTGGCATAGGTTTCATCCTTTGACGGATCATATACTTCTTTCTCTGCAAATTTCATAATAGTCTCCTTTTTTACAATGGCAGTATAAAGAAAAACGGCCGGAGCCGTTATCACATATTCGATAGAATTGGAACGATTTCAATATTCCTGTAAGCGATTACAGGACGTAAAAGGTTCTGTCTCTTCCTTCGATGTACAGATTGTTATTCACATAAATCTGACAGGATAAACGAATATCCAGAGAGCTGCTTCCGATGAGGAACGTAAACATTCCCTTCTCCACCTTCCACTTCATATTCTGATCCAGGAAAGCCAGAGCATTTGCGGGAATGGAAAACCGCACGGTCTTCTTCTCCCCTGCCTTGAGATACACTCGTCTGAATCCGATCAGCTCCTGCACAGGCCTTACAACAGAAGCCTGCTCATCCTTCACGTAAACCTGAACTGTTTCCGTACCTGAACAGCCGCCTGTATTTTCAATGTTGAAGGAAAGACTGATTTCCTCTTCCGGAGAAACCGTTTCTTCCTCTATTCTCATATCCGAATACGCAAATTCCGTATAGGAAAGACCATGGCCGAAGCAGTACCGGGGCATGTGGGAACAGTCCACGTAGTTGGCAAAGCCGATGCTTTTCCCCTGATGCCAGCAGGAGCCGTAGTCATGGTTGTAGAAAACGGGAACCTGCCCTGCATTTCTTGCGGTGGTTACCGGCATCTTTCCGGAAGGATTGTATTCCCCTCTTAAAACCATGGACACCGCTTCTGCCCCTTTTTCCGCAGGATTCCAGCATTCCAGAATCGCATTCAGCTTCTCATCCGCCGTATCGCTTGATATGGGTCTTCCGTTAAAGTGCAGTCCCACCAAAGGCTTTCCAAGCTTCGACGCTTCTTCGATAAAACGGTCCTGGCACACAGGCAGATTGATGTCCGTACCGTCCACCCCTTCTCCCATGGAAGCGATGGATCCGGATCCGTTCTTTCCTCCAAGCATCAGAAGCACCACATCCGCATACTGGCAGGCCTGTAAAGCTTCTTTAAAATGGGAACAGTCATCTCCGGCAATATCATAGCCGTAAGACCATGTGATCTTACTGTCAGGAAAGTCTTTTAAGAGCTGCTGCAGAATACTCATACACCCGGGTTTCTGATCCTGAATCACCTGATCAAAATCACCGGTCAGATCATACTGAATGTCCGTGCCCGGCACTCTTTCATATCCTGAATTCTGACCCTCATGATCTCCCACTCCTGCCAGGGAATTGGCAGCCGCATACACTGCTTCTTCCATGGAAACTCTTGTATATCCGCCGAATAGAATTCTTGCATTGTCTGCGTGTGAGCCGATGAGGGCAATGTTCATCTTCTTTTCTTTGAAAGGAAGCACGCCGTCGTTTTTCAGAAGCACAATGGACTCCAGTGCGGACTGCAGGGAAAGCTCTTCCTTCCCCTCAATTTCAAACTGATCCATGTCCGCGAAAGGATGTTCGAACAGGCCCATACGGAACTTGGCGGAAAGCACACGCTTTACGGCGGTGTTCAGGATTTCCATGTCCGCGTTTCCGGACTCAAACATTTCTTTTAAACGGTCGTTATAGCAGACGCAGCCGGGCTGTTCAATGTCCATTCCGGCCGTAAGACAGGCAAGGCCTGCCTCCTCTTCGCTTTCGTACATGTGCTGTACGTGATAGACGCCGCTTACCGCACCATAGTCCGCACCGACTACGCCGTCAAAACCCATTTCCTTTCTCAGGAATTCCGTCAGCCAGTAACGGGAAGCAGATATGGAAATGCCATTGATGCTGCAATAGCAGGGCATGACGCCTCTGAGACCGGATTCCGTGACAGCTGCCTGAAAAGGCTTTGCGTATACTTCCTTCAGCTGCCTCTCTCCCATTTCCACATTAGCCCCATGTATGCCTGCCAATGAGGCATGGAAACCCAGGAAATGCTTCGCCTCGCATTCGATGTGTCTGCCGTTCACTTCTTCATTCTGCGCTCCTTTGACATAATGGGATGCCATGGCCGCAGCTAAAGAAGGATCTTCTCCATAGGTTTCCCCGAGTCTTCCAAGCCGCGGGTCTCTTGAAACATCCATCACCGGTCCAAGTAACTGCGTCACGCCTCCCGCAAGCATTTCATGGGCGGCGGTTCTGCCGATCTTTTCCTCCAGTACAGGGTCGAAGGAAGAAGCTCTTGCGATGCCTGTGGGGAAAGAAGCACCGTTCTGGAAGTAGGAGCCGCAGGTACCTTCCATATGGAAGGCAGCGGGAATATGATGGGGACTGTTCTCCATCACGTGTCTCTGCATGTCTCTCTGCCAGTCTTCCGATACATGAAGATCATGTATCGTACGCATCAGAAGGCAGCTCACCTGTCCGATGCCGTAAGGCATTCTTTCATCGCATTCATGAATATCCTCTGACCAGGGAAAGATGCAGTTGATCTGTGCCATCTTTTCCTCAATGGTCATGTCTTTTAATAACGCTTCCGCACGCTCTTCCGCGGAAAGCGTAGTGTTCATCCAGTTTTCCATAGTTTTCTCCATTCAGAGAAAGCAGAACCGACCGGTTCTGCCTTCATTTTTTATAAGTTTCTCTTCAGCTCGGAAGCAATCAGGTTTCTCACGTCCCGGGAGACATGTTCATAACCTGCCAGCTCCATGAAGCCGTGTCCGATATTGCCGTAGCTCTTGTACAGCACTTCCACGCCGGCATCCGTCAGCTTATTGACAAACGCTCTGTCTTCTTTCCAGAAGATGTCGTATCTTCCGGAGAATACGGATGTCTTCGGGAAAGCTTCCACCGGGCCGAGTGCCGGGGACAGCAGCGGATCGGACAGGTCCTCTCCCTCCGGTACATAGAGGTTGATCATATCCTTCACGCCCTGAGGAGGCATTGCCTTTGTGTCGGTGAGATCCGTAACCTTGGATTCTCCGCTGTTGTACAGGTCAATGCTGGGATACACCAGAGCCTGATAGGAGATGTTCAGTTCTTTGGTCTGATATGCCTTGACGCAGAGAGCTGCGGCGTAGTTTCCGCCGGCACTGGAGCCGCCTACCGCAAGCCTGTCCATATCCAGATTATATTCTGCGGCATGGGCCTTGAAGTACAGCAGCAGGTCGTACAGTTCGTTCAGAGCACTGGGATACTTGTGGTCCGGTGCCAGCTGGTAGTTGGGACTGATGACTGCACACCCTGCATCTCTCACGCATTGTCTGCATACAGGCTCGTCCATGAAGTTGAATCCGCCGATGAACGCACCGCCATGGATGTAGAAGAATACAGGGAAAGGTCCGTCCCCTTCCGGATAGAAGATCCTGCCTTCCGTATTCACACCCTGATGTTCCACAACGAAGTCTTTGATTTCATGCACTTCAATATCACGGCCATCCATGGAAAGTGACATGGAAGGCGTCTCTTCCGTCACGAAGAGATCATCCATATTTTCAGAATCCGGTTTTCTCATTTCACTCATGTTCTTTTCCTCCCTCTTCTCTCACTTCTTCCACAACTGCATTCACAAGGTCAGCCTCTGCCTCCTGTACATTGTCTGCACTTACGGCAGCCATTGCGGCAGCTCTTCTTTCTGCGATTTCCGATTCCATCTGCGGCTTGATTTCATCCAGCTTCCAGAGCTTCAGGATCAATGCCATGATTACCGCGAAGATTGCAGGGAGAATACAGTAGATAAAGCGGATCATCAGCAGTGCACTGTCCGGCTGTACAGCCGCCTTGCCGTCGAAGCCGGCAAGTGTAAGAAGAATACCGAGAAGGAATGTACCGAAGGCACCGCCTACCTTTGTGGCAAAGCCGGTCACGCAGCCCAGCGTACCTTCCATACGGGGGTTGCCGATCCATTCGTTATAGTTGGCACAATCCACCAGAAGCAGACCGCTGAGGTAGGACATGGGCAGTGCAGCAGCACCCGCGAAGAGTCCTGCAACGCCCAGCAGCAGAAGTCTGTCCTTCGCAAACCAGCTGATGGTTGCGGAAACAAGGTACAGCAGCATGGATCTCTGAATCAGCTGGACGATGGACATTTTCTTTAACAGAACCGGGAACAGCAGCATTATGGGCATGACCGCAATCGCCACCAGCTGCATGCTTCCGGAGATTTCCAGATTGTTTACGATGTAAATGAAGTAATACTGCGCAACACCCATATTTCCGATGATATTGGATACGAAGAGCAGTGCCGCAACAATGTAAACATACTTGTTTGTTTTCAGCAGCGTCTTGACATCATTGAAGGTTACCTTTTCGCCGGATACTGCATCCACGTTTTCAGTTTCCTTAACCAGGAAGAAGCGCAGGATGCCAATGAGTGCCAGAGGCCATGCGAAGCTGAATACAAGATCACTCCAGCCGGAAGGACTGGTCAGAACCTTTGCTTCCAGTGCAGGCCAGATCATGTTGTAGATAATGACAGAACCTGTCACAATGAGGCCGCCGATGGAACTGAGCTTGATATAAGCTTCATCATCATTGAAGGCGCGGATCATATAGACAGTGCCGTTTGCACCTAAGAACGTATAGAAGATGGACATTGCCAGTGTATAGAACACGCAGATCCATACGCACTGACCGACCAGACTGAACTTCTCCGGCACGGAGAAGCACAGCCACGTGCATAACCACAGACCGATGATGCACCACTCATAGGGACGTCCCTTGCCCCATTTGGTGTTTGTGTTATCGACGATATATCCTGCCACAAGGTCCGTAAAGCCGTCGAAGATCTTGCATGCCATTAACAGCGTACCTACCAGTGCAGCGTTCATACCCAGCGCATTGGTGCAGTAGATCGGCAGATAGCTTCCAATCATGACAACCTGAATTGCGGTGGAGACTGCACGGCTCTGCCATGCGAACATTTTCACCGGGCCGATTCTGCCTTTTTTCTTTTCCTTTTTTGTTTCCATTTCCTTTGACATTTCAGACATAGTATATTCCTTTCTGAATCTCTTTCGATTTCTTTTCCGCAAGCGCTGATCCATGGCTGCAGTCCGTGAATGTAACCGCTTAACTTTTATACTCAAATCATATTCATTTCTGTGTAAATCTCTTATCAGGGATTTGGCATTTTTCCCAATGATTCATCTTTAAATTCCGAGAAAAAAGGAATGGAATTCATTGCAAATCCCATTCCTGCATTCTGTTATTCTTCCGGAAATTCCACAATCGTTCTCATGGAAACCGAACCGTCCTTGTTATTCTTCAGGGAGATGGTTGTGGCTGTGATCAGCTGCTCAACGCTGCCGTCTTCCTTCAGTACCACTTCGAAGGTGATTTCTCCATCATACGCAGCGGGAATCTGCGACTGCAGTTCCGGATCATCCGGATTATACAGGAAGATCACACCGTCTTCCGTTTCCTCATAAAACACAATATCCACAGCCGTGAGATCGATCTCATAATCATCCACATAAGGAAAATATGTGTCTTCTTCAATCACCCCGCCGTTCTCATCCACACGGCTTGTGACTCCGTTTTCCTTCCGATAATACGTCACGTATTCATCGTCAACTCCGGTGATGTTTTTCATCACTTCTTTGCCATGAATGACATCACCGTCCTTCTCCACTTCTACGGTTGTGATGGAACCTGCCCGTTCACCATCCTGCAGGGTATCCATGATGTATGTCACCTTTGTACTGTTTTCAAAGGCTTCATCGATTTTCTCCTGCATCTCTGCTTTCTTCGCATCAATCTCTTCCTCTGACTGCTTTGAAGCAGACTGTGATTCACCACTGCCGCCTGATCCGCATCCTGTCAAGAGAAACATACTCATTCCGATGCATAGAATATGATGCAGCTTAAAGCTTAAATCCATTCGCATAATATGTCACCTCATCATAAGTTGTTTCTTCGTTTTTAGCATTTACTGGTGTCAAAAGACATACTGCAGTTAATAGTGCCATAATTGTACGGACTAAATTTTCTTCATATCTTTCTCCTAAATTACGTTGATATTCCTTACTGTGCCTGGGAGAGAGCTTCCTTCACAGCTTCCTTCAGGGCATTACTTGTGATGGTGGAACCGGTAATGCCGTCCACACCATCGATTTCATCTGCTGAAGACATACCGATGAATTTGGAAGGCAGTTCTGCCGCTGCCACACCACCGAGGTTTTCCGTCTCATTCTGTTCCAGCACTTCCACATTGGAAATCTTTCCGTCTTCCACAGTGACTCTCACTACAACGTCGCCATTAATGCCCTGACCCTTGCCAATGTACTGGTTCTCACCTGTCTCATAGGTCTTCTCTTCCGCACCGTCACGGATTTCACCGGGCTGTGCAGGATTTGACTCAATGACTTCACCGCTCCATACGGACAGTGCTTCCTTTTCCTCTGCCGCATTCTTTCCTGCAATTCTGCCGAAGGTAATGCATTCGGCGATGTTGGAGCCTCCCTGATACATGCATACGGTGATACCGCCGCATTCACCTGCACTGTAAAGATGGGGAATCGGATTGCCATCCGTATCGAGAATCTCAGCCTTTGCGGATCGTCTCGGGCCGCCCTGCGTATTCAGAAGACCCTGCACCACATACATTGCATAGTACTTCTGACCGTCGTAAGGTCTCATGTACTGGGCTTCCCTGCCGCACTTGTAGTCCGTGCCGTTTTCCGCAAACATATTGAAAGCTTCAATGGTCTTATTCAGCCTTTCCTTATCACAGCCGATGCCCTCTGCCATTGCGTCAATGGTATCGAAGGACTGGATTGTCGCCAGGTGATCCTCATCAATCAGGCCTGCCTCTTTCACCAGATTCATCTGCGTCTCATCGTAGATCAGCCATACCTTCTCCGGGAATGTAGGATTCTCCCAGATGCCGTTTTCATACAGATGACCGTGTCTGACGATTTCAGACTCATTCACAAACCGTTCGCCATCCGTTCCCACTAACATGGAAGCGCCTGTATTCAAAGCGTTTCTGGAAAGTGTTGCGGGCTGCGTGCAGGGAACACCTTCATCCACAGGCCATGTGACGCTGCCAAGGCCGAACAGGCCTTCATAGCAGGACATGTGCCATAAATCAGCACCTGCCTCCTGTGCCATGCGGATACCGTCGCCTGTATTGTACTGGCCGCCGCGGGGCGCGTAGTTAATCACGCCCAGATACTGCTGGACCATTTCCTTATTGCACTCAAAGCCGCCTGTTGCGATGACGACGCCGTTATTGGCACGCACGTTCATCTGTTCCCCGTTTCTTTCGATCACAACGCCGATGACAGTCTTGTCGGAAGGATCCTGCAGAAGCTTCACGCCGGGAGAAGAATACCAGATGTCCACGTTCTCCTGTGCCAGCACCTTTGCCTTGATGGCATTGTACAGATAGCTGTCGGAAACGTTGGCATGTGTGGAAAGAAGCGCCATCTTGTCACTGCCTTCCATCTCCGGATATTCCGGACTCATGGCACTCATGAGAGCACCGCCCACTTCAATGCCCGTCCAGTCGAAGAATTCATCCCTTGCAAGGTCAAATTCTTCGGAAATGCTCTCCGCAAGACCGGATACGCTTTCGCTGAACACATCAATCACGTCTTCATCAATGTCACGTCCTGCAGCCAATGCCGTATAGTACTTCTTCGCCGCATCCTTGTCTCCGTTGGAATATGCGAATAACTGTCCGCAGACCTTGGAGTTTCCGCCTGCCTTCTCTTCGCTCATCTTTTCTGCCAGAAGTACATTGACGCCCTGATCCGCAGCAGTCTTCGCCGATACAAGACCTGCCGCTCCCATACCCAGAACGATGACGTCATACTGTGCGTCCCATTTCAACAGGTCCGCGTAGGTATGTGTTCCTGATGTTTTTGTCTCCGGACTGCTGGAAGCAGCGGAGGAAGCGGAAGATGCCGCACCTGCGCATCCTCCCAGTGCCGCTGCAGCAGCTGCTGCGGCAGTACCCTTTAAAAAGTCTCTTCTTGTAATCATTTTTTCCCTCTCTTCAGTTTTCACTTATGAATTCACAGATTTTCTTCAGTGTGGTCTTTGCGTCTTTTCCGCCGAAGCAGTGTTCCGCACCGTCAATGAGGATCAGCTCGGAATTCTCATACACTTCGTCCGCACGCTGTGAATAGCTGTAATCCACATTCGGATCTGCCGTACCGTGCAGAATCAGAACAGGTCCGGTATACTTTACAATCGTTCCGTATACATCCAGATCATAGAGTGCTGCCCAGAATGCTTTTCCGGTTGTAAAGCCGCTTACGTTCATCGTCTCCGGAATCTCGTCCACACTGCTCCAGGATTCCCTTGCATTCTCCCCGACCATTAATGCCGGAAAGCACAGGATCAACCCCTTCACATCATCCCTTTCCGCCGCTGTTAAAGCAGATACCAGTCCGCCGAAGCTTTCTCCCATCAGGAACACTTCATCAGAATCGATCCTTGTGTCTTCCTTCAGTGCATCCACCATGTGATTCAGATCGGATATTTCGGTATACACCGTCATATCCTCCATATCTCCTTCACTGGTGCTTCCGGTGGAACCGCCGCGGAAGTCATAGACAACTGCCGCATATCCTGCCTTTGCAAGCGTCTTGGCCTTATTGACAAGGTAGGAAGCCGGGCAGTTGAAGCCATGGCTGATGATCACCAGCTTATGTGTCTCCGCATCATCCTTAGGCATGAACAGCTTTCCTGCGATGGTCTGCCCCTCATTATCAACACTCAGGGTTTCGCATCTGTAATCGCAGTTTGTCTCCGTAACACGGTACGGTCCGCCATAGTAGCTGAGGAAGTTCAGACCTCCATGGCCGTTTGCCCCGCGGACAATGGTCACAGCCAGTAAAAGCAGTGCCGCCGCCACAAGGGCAGGAATGATTTTCTTTACAACTTTTCCCACAAAAAATCCCCTTTGGACAAGGAGATAATAATAAGAACGTTTTCACAACCGTTATCACAGATTTGTTTTTTTTCTGACTTTCTGCAGAAAATCATTCCTTCTGGGAACGATATCTCACCGGCGTCAGGCCTGTTTCCTTCTTGAACACCTCACCGAAATAGGACTGGGACGCAAAGCCCAGCTGGTCGCTGATTTCACTGACAGACAGCGGCGTATTCCGCAGCAGATCCTTCGCTTTTTCCATCTTAGCACGCATGATATAGTCACGCACGGAAAGACCTGTCTCCTGCTTGAACTTATTGGAGAAATAGTAGTCCGAATAGCCAAGCCTGGAAGCCAGGGAATGAATGGAAATCTCCTCTTCCAGATGGAGATGAATGTAATCGCAGCTCTTCATGATCTGCGGAGATACCATGCCGTTTTTCACCTTCACAAGATGAACCCTGTAAATAAAGTCACGGATCATATTCTTCATGACCGACGAAATGGCGGAAAGATTCTTCGCCTCTTCAATACTGCGGAAATAGGAATCACATAAGCTCAGTGCGGTTTCAAAATCCAGTCCCCCGCGGATCGCAGCCCTGGAACATAATGTGACAAAGGCAATCATCCCGTCCTTCTGCCTGCGCAGATACAGGTTTCCCCCATACCCTTCATCACTGCCCTTGGATAGCAGTTTGTTCAAAGCCTCTTCATACTGCATCGTTCCGGATTCCACCAGCTTCAGAAGCTCCTGCTCTGCCATATAGCTGCCATGGGTTTCCTTCAGGATATTGGAACGCTGCGCCTCACGCTCTTCAATCGGATAATTGAAGTCGGAGATGCTCACCCTCTCCCCATGCAGACAATAGTGGAGCATGACGCCGTATTCGTTGAACTGGTGCAGACCGATGATAGGCATATGCATGATGTGTTCCATGAACCTGCGCTTCTGGGGCAGCGTAATGGTCATATGTTCCAGTTCATTTTCAATGAAATACACAGAAAAATCATCAAGGAACACAGGTCCCAGCATATAGATGCATTTCACATTTCCGTCTTCAATTTCCACATCGGAAATCCAGGCCATCCCGAAGGAATTGGTGAACACAGACGGTGCACTGATGGTGTTGATTTTCTCTACAGGAACTTCCGAATTATTCTCATGATCCGAATAAAACTGCAGAGAGAAAAACTCCATCATAACATCCGGATGCTTTTCTGTACTGGAGACAATTTCAAACGTATCCGGCGTCAATACAGTCAAAGGAATTTCATTCACGCAGCCTAAAAGAGATTTAAAAACACTGATCCGATCTTCGATATTCATAAAAAGAACCTCATGGATTTATTTTAGACCATGAGGTACCGAAAATACAATCATTCGAAGGTAATGTCTCTGATTTCCATCTCTCCTGTCCCTTCAAACTTTATATACAATGCATGATCTCCATTGCAGGAAATTTCCGTTTCAAATTTCTTCCATTCTGCAAAAGGACTTACTTCAATCTTCCCGATCAATTCATCATCCGCACATACGGCAGCAATTCCGTTCATATTCCCTCTTGCAAGTATGGAGAAAATCTTCTTTCCTGCAAACCGGAAATACTTATAACCTGCCATACATCCATCTGAGAACTCACCGATGAATTGCTCTTTGTCTCTGCTGTTGATCACAGGAAAACGCTCTTCCGGCTCTCCTCTCGATACCGCATGAGGCATATGCCCGTTGGTCAGATTGCATGCGATGACGGCAGGATAGCTTCCTTCACATTTCAACGGACCGTCATTCAGTCCGCAGCTTGTCATCTCCACCTGGGCGATGTCTCCGTTTTCATCAAAGAACACCTTCTCCGCACATCCCTGACGGTTGAATGTATTCCTGTGGGTCTGACGGTGGTAGAAGATATACCACTGATCCTTCACCTGCACAAGACTTCCATGGTTATTGCCGGAAAGAAACAGTCTGTTCTCTTCCTTCCGCCCTTCGTATCCGATGTCGCCATTGTCCACAATCACCCCGCCGTACACAAACCCATGGTCCGGTGATTCACTTACCGCATAGCATAATTCGTGCTGATGAACGGAAGAATAGATGAAGTAATACTGATCATGGATCTTACGCATGGAGCTTGCCTCAAAGAAGGCGTGACCTTCAAAGGAAGTCCCTTCCGCGTCAAGCATGCCGGGACACACCAGCTTCGGCTCTGTCTTCACGGTGATCATGTCATCTTCCAGCTCCACCGTAAAGCCGCCCATAATCCTGCCGCCGTCTTTCTCCACGTCTTCCCTGCTTTTCTCAAAAAGCATTTCATAGGCCATGTAAAGACCAGGCTGAAATCCTTCCGGATCCTTACGGAACTGCTCCATCTTCTCTTCGCTGAAGTCCAGGGACCAGCCGTAATAGAGACGGATCACACCCTCATCGTTTATCACCGCCGGATCAAAGGGAATGCCATGGGTATAAGGCGTACCGTCTTTATTCTGCACACAGCCATAGTATTCATATTTCCCTGCCGGACTGTCACATACCGCACAATGGATGGGACCGGTGAAATGCTTTCCGGACATGGCATAATACAGATAATACCGGCCGTCATTACCCTGCACCACATCCGGCGCAAACATGACGTAATACTCCCCGCCGAAATCGGGATCCTGATCCTTCCGGTAAATGATGCCTTCCCTCCGCCAGTCGGAAAGATCCTCCACAGGCGCAGACCACACCTCATAATCCAGCAGGCAGAAGGACTGTCCTTCCTCTTTGTCATGGGAGCCGTAAATATACACCCGGTCCCCGAACACATGGGGTTCCCCGTCGGGGATATACGTATCCACGGGCAGATACGGATTCAAAGCCTGTTTCTTCATCATTCTTTCTCCTTCCACATAAACGGCAGTGCCGGAATGCCTTCGTCATTGTACAGGTTGATTTCATAGTAACCTGTCTTTGCAAACTGTATCTGAATGCATGCAGGATCTTCTAAATGTACATAAAGATGATTATCCTTTATTTCAATGGAGTAAGGTAATTCCTTTCCTGAAGAATCCAAAATACGCATTGCATTCAATGTTTCCCCTTTGATATGAAGACCTTCCCCATATCTGAAACAAATGGCATACAATCTGTCACTGACCTTCTTCACAGATTCCATCTCCGGTGCATCTGCTTTCACATTCCTGCCATACACATATTCCAGTACCAGTCTTCCAATCCGTTCTGATACGGGTCTTTTGTATTTGGGATGAATGTCATACCGCATTCCCGCATCCCCATTGGACGCAAGGTATACGTTCTTCAGCTTCTTTGACACATTGTATTGCGCTTCACGGATCAAAGGATACCGCACCCCTGTCTCATGGAACCAGGCTTCAAAGGGAGCCAGCTGCACCACAAAGAACGGAAGCTGTTCATTCAGGAAATCCCTGCGCCACAGGTTAATCAAAGCTGTCAGAAGACCTTCATAAGCCTCCGGATGGATTTCATCCGACTCTCCCTGATAGAACAGAACCCCTTTGAAGGTATAAGGCATAATCGTTTTTAACATCGTCTCATAGAGACCGCATGGTCTCCAGGGATGACAATCCCCGATAATGGTTTCAGGAAGAGTTCCTTCGGCTTCCATGATGTCACACTGCGTCTTCCATGAAAGCCCGGGATACATGACCTTCGCGAAATCGTTGTGCAATGGATCTGCGGGATCCACGGCAGGATTACCTTTATAATCTTCTGCTTCTTTTTCCCTGTTGATCTTTAAAAGCTTTTCTTCAAACTCATCCAGCCATACAGAACCGCCATTGTCTCTTACCGTCTCTTCATCCATCCAGCAGGAGATTCTCGTACCGCCCCAGTTACAGCCGACCACCGCACAGGGACAGTTGAGATTCCTGTGTAAAACCTGCAGGAAATAATACGGGACGGCACTGAAGTATTCCAGATCCTTCTTCGTGCACTTTCTCCATTTCCCGTATTCCGAATAGTCAAAATCCTTCTCTTCCCCTTCATAGGAGATCTCAGGCACATCATAGAAACGGATGTCACTGCTTTCCTGCAGGTACTTCAGCTCCCTTTCATACTCTGCGTCAAATCCCATGAGATATTCCATGTTGGACTGACCCCCCGCCAGAAAGACTTCCCCGATCTGCACATCATCAAAGACAATACTGTCAGTTCCGTCTGTAATGGTCAGCGTCTCTGCATAGGAAACGCTGAGCGCAGGAAGCACTGCCATCCATTTGCCTGAACCATCAGATTCTGTTTTCGCTTCATGATTCTGAATCGTGACATGTATATTGACATCAGGATCAGAGGTTCCGAACACCCTTACAGGACATCCCTCCTGCAGAACCATTCCGTTTTGAAATATATCTGCCGTCTTAAGCATAATAGTCCTCCACGCTTTTATCATAATGATAACGACCCAGGGCCGTTATCACTGATTCCATGAAATTCAAACGATTCCGCTCTCATTCCTCTTTCAGCATCGCATCGATGCGGTCCAGAAGCTGCACCATATCCGCCTTATCCATCTTTCTCGCAATGGTTCGTAAGGAGTAATTCTCATAGGAAGTACCGAGCATCTTCTTCACCTCCGGCATGATGGACAGCACAATCTCCCCAGCCCTTTCATCCGCCAGCAGTTTGATCACAGGCGTACTCGTATCCACCTGCTTATGATCCGTCTCTCTTTCATAGGTAACGGTATAGGTACCAGCCCCGACCGTTCTTCCCGGAAGCTGTTCATAGGCGCTTTCCGGTGCTTCCGGAAGAACCACTTCCGCCTTTACGCCATAAGGTACCGTAAAGCTCACTGTCACATTCTTGCCTTCCATCTTCCAATGCACTTCAAACAAACCGCAGATACTTCTGTAGGAGGCATCCAGGTGTCCCAGCTTCTTCACAAGCCTCGGCTGGATTCTCACAGACTTGAAGCCGGGTTCCAATGATGAAATACCTGCTAAATCATGGAACATCCATTCCAGAACCGCACCATAGGCATAATGATTGAAGCTGTTCATGCCTGTGGAAGACACATGGCCCTCTTCATCCAGACTGTTCCATCTTTCCCAGACGGTTGTCGCACCAAGATGAATCTCATGGAGCCAGCCGGGGAACTCTTCATTCAATAACAGCTTCGCCGCAAGAGCATCCATGCCATAGTCCGCAAGAACTCTGTTCATAATCGGCGCACCCACAAAGCCGCAGTTCAGCTTGTCATCATTGCCTTTGAACTTCTCACGAAGACGTGCTGTCGTTCTTTCCACAGGACCCAAATGATGCTTCAGAGTCAGTAAGAGACCTGTCTGCGTATCCACGGCACATCTTCCAAGAGGCGTAAAGAATTCCTGACTGATCCTTTCTCTGATTTTAGCAGCGAGATCAGTATACTTCTCCTTCTCATCCTCTTTTCTGAGAATTCCTGCAGCCCTTGCAGTAAGCTCCGCACTGTTCATGTAATACACATCCGCAATGAAAGCAGGATCCGTCGCACCCTTTGTGGCACTTACCTCCGCGCCTGGCAAGTCAATTGCCAGCCAGTCGCCGAAGTGGAACGCATCTCTCCATCCATAGTTTTCTCCATCCACTGCAGTGATATAGTCCACCCAGCTCTTCATGGATTCAAACTGCTCTTCCAGAATCGTCACATCCCCATAGAAGTCATAGAGAACCATGGGGATAATGCACGCCGCATCACCCCAGACACTGGATCCTTCAGGCACACCGAAGGAAGGAATGGTATAGGGCACGCCTCCCTTTCTCTCCTTCTGTTCCGTATCCATGTCATGAAGATACTTCCGGTAGAAGGCATAGGTATCAAACAGCGAAGAAGCACTTGCCGTAAACACCTGCGTATCCGCAGTCCACCCCATTCTTTCGTCTCTCTGCGGGCAGTCTGTGGGCACATCCACAAAATTATCCATGCATCCCCAGCGGATATTGGAAACCAGCTGATTCACCAGATCATGGCCTGTTTCAATACTTCCAACACTTTCCAGCTCTGTGGTGATGGGCATTGCCGTAAAGTCAAACGCATCAGGATCCATTGCACTCTCAACACCATCATGAACCAGAGACACCTTCACAAACCTGCCGCCATAGAACGTGAACACAGGACGGATGACAGCCTCATTCCCATCGGAAATGTAATTGTATTCTGCTAAAGCAGTTCTGAGATTATCCCTGTAGAAGCACTCATCCTGCATCACTTCACCAAACTGGATATGAACGGTATCACCCTTGGGTGCTTTTACCTTCATTGCA
>Ga0181612_141127_pt1 | contig 23871 bp, 6 predicted proteins | sample HoacroProtozoa21_FD_119630 | JGI IMG/M metagenome (GOLD analysis project Ga0181612, IMG submission 119630) | Hoatzin crop microbial communities from Cojedes, Venezuel. Combined Assembly of Gp0051906, Gp0051904, Gp0051908
AATGGGACACTGTACCTTTATCTAACACGTCAACCTGTATCACAAATTTAATTTGTTATTTGGTATTAGATAGCATCTGCTGGCAGGAAGCAGGAAAATGAAAACAGGGAAGCTTAGATCAGTGAATCCCTTGGGATGACATTAATTTATTTCTGTTGAGGAGGCATATAGCACTCAAACAGGGACAGGCATACCTGAACAAGCTTAGTCAGGAGCACAGTGTCTTACCACAAACCAACTAAATCAGTTCTCTCTTGTGCTTAATGTTAAGCAAACATATGACAGTGACAGTTCCTCAAAGAGACCACACTCCTGATTTACGTAGCATGGAGAGACGATAACTTTGGAATTGCCCTCCAGCTCCCGAATACAGCCATGCTCAATAACAACATTACCTGCAACTGAGGAAACCCCGATAGCACAGCAGGTATTTTCTCCTCCACTGCTAAAATAGCTTCCATTAGCTGAACATCTGCCCAGCTGAATTTGTTGCCCACGAGAAAGTCTTGGCCATGTTGTTTCAAAACCTGTAGAATACAAGAGAATGTGGGCTGCAGATGAGAACTAGACATATGATGCCTGGCAGCTAAGCCTCACAGCACAGCTATAGAGCTGAAAAGAGATTATAGCTGAAATTTCAGGATGGAGTTTTCAGCTGGAACCTGTGAGCCTAAATCAGTTCATTGCTGCTGGGGATAAAAGCTGAATTCTTGTATCACACAGACTACGAACTTTGGTCACTCGGTAATGATGAATGATGCTAGGCACTGGGAACAGGACAAGGGGTAATGGTTTTAAACTAAAACAGGGTAGGTTTAGGCTGGATATAAAGAAGAAATTCTTTACAATGAGGGTGGTGAAACACTGGAATGAGTTGCCCAGAGAGGCAGTGGAGGCCCCATCCCTGGAAACATTCAAGACCAGGTTGGACAGGGCTCTGAGCAACCTGATCTAGTTAGCGGTGTCCCTGCTTGCTGCGGGGGCGGTGGACTAGATGACCTCTAGGGGTCCCTTCCAACCCAAAACTTTCTATGATTCTATAAGAATGACACTAACTTTTCAATACTATTTCTTGGTGCACTTGAACATAGACAGTGTACAAAAAGTAATTTTCATTATTAATCCATGTCCCAGTGAATTCTGAGAGAGCCAAGCAAGTTACTGTTTATAAAGATTTCCTATTAGTTTTATGTTCCCTTTTAGTGTTTATAAGAAATGTTGAATTAACATGCTTGTGGAATAAAGCTCTTGGTTATCCCCAGAACAAGCACTACCATGCTGAAAAAGTTATCTTTCTTGGTCTTCCCTGTTAGTGTGTTCGAAGACTGATGTAGGCAGCAAAATTCAGGGGCAGGAAAATAGATAATTTTCTTTCTCTTTATTCCATTATTTCTTTCCTGAGGCTGACTTGATGCACCATGGGTGAAGTAGGCGAGAGGCGGATACACAGGCAAAAGTGAAGTCATGCAACTAACTTGGTGTTTCCACTGAGAAATTGTGAGTGCAACAGTTCTTAGCCCTTATCCTTTCATAAACGGTTGGGTGCGAAGACTGTTTTGACTATTAGCAAAAGAATCAGTTTGACTGGAAGTCAGGTTTAAATTATGAACTTGAATTTTGTAGCTTTTAAACAGATGGACTTGACCTGAAGGAAGTCCAGTTCAGATCAGCAGCTTTGAGTTAAAACCTTGTCCACAAGTGATTATTCATCATTTTGAAACAGCAAACAAATACTGTAGCCAACAGTTTATCCCGTTTGTATAAATATTCTTATTGCCTAATGTGAATATTCTAAAAATTTAAGTAGCGTGTCATAGAGGCTACACTCTCTGAGTTGATTGCATCTTGTGAAAATGGAAGTATCTTTCTGTGATACATGTATTTATTTGTTTTTTATTTTTTTAAAGTTTTGTTTCGTTAGTTACAGGTGATATCTGATGTTGGACTGCTATAGCTTCATTTGTGATCTATGTAAAGGCTTTTATTTATTTATTTGAAGTGAAAGCCCAGCAAGTCTTCCCTCAAAGTGTTACCTCAAGTGGTTTATTCTTGTTTGCACCGATAGCAATCTGTCAGCTCCTGAACTGAGAAAGAACAAAGCTGCCAAGTTACGTTTAATGAAAATTGGTCGAGAGACTGGTGAAAATCTTCCATACAGTTTGTAATAAAATTATTATTTAAATATTTTAAATAGGTGCTGTGTGTAAGTAAGTAGCTGAATCTGACTTTGTCTTCAGTAATCTGATTCTTTTCTGTCCATTGGAACTGAAATCTCTCTGGATCCAGTTTTAGTCACAAAACTCTTAAATGTCTACAAAACCAAAGACACTTCATTTACATTCATCCTGCAAAAGTAACTTAGGCTAGTGGTCATTGCATGGCACTAGTTGCCAGAACCACAGGGATTACTTATATAATTCATAGGTACATTTGTGTTCCCAGACTGGATCCGTAGGACTAAGTGAGCTTAATGACTGATCTGTGGCGACAAACCCATTGGGTACTTACTAATTTTTTACTTACTCATGTTCTTTCTGTGAAGACTGACTGCAGTTTTACTGATTTTTATATTTAGCCCGTAAGAAAATCCTTTTTCAGGTTATGCTTATGCAGTACTGTTAAATTTTAGTTGTGAGTGGTTGTGGGATATAATAAAGTATGCGTGGTAAAAAGAAAGATAGCAAATACAACATAGGTAGGCAAAAGATAATTTATGAAGCCACATTGAAGTTATATGTAGTCATTTATAGAGCCATATGCTTTGTGCTGTCCTAGAGGGAATGTGTCTTTATACTTGCTGGCGCAGGTCTTTGGTTCTTAAGAATCAATATACCTTTATTGTCTAGGTCATTGGCTTAGAATTTTCTTAGTTTTAAAAAACCAAAACAAAGCCAGCCAACCAAAAACCTGCTGGTTTTGTTGTGCTAGTGATTAGGTTGCTACCCTGTATATTCTAATAATCAGGATTTTAGCTTTGATTAGACTACGTACAAGTCGTCTGATGGCCGTGCTATATCAGCACATTGTAAAGAAAACCAGTATTTTAACAAGCTATATTTTGATTGCAAAGAGACACATGAAGAGGAGGAAGTATTGACACTATGGTCTAGAGAGAAGTACGCATGCTTTCATAAAAGTGAAAGCATTCATTTTTTCAGGAAGCTGTATTCAGTTCTTCAGGGACCTCTGCGGATTTTATAGATTCAGAGCAGGTGATGAAAGATTCAGCACTATCAGAGGTAACATTGTTTGTATGTCTGAATATATTTGGACAAAAATACTGATAACATGGACTAATCTGCTTTCTGAGAGTTTTTTTCACGTGGATATTAATGCATGCCAATGAATGAAGAGACCCTCAAACAGCTTCTAGGGTCTCTCAGGGAACTCAGTTCTAGTATCTAGTGTGTAAGGAAGTCTGTACTAGAATTTCCATCCTAGAGAGTATCGTGATATTTTGAGGGGGGCAGCTCTTTGGTGTAAGCGCTCTTAGCAACCCTTGTTGATTCAGTAGGAATTACCTTCTCAAAATCAGTCACTTCATGTTTGTTTAGTCATCAGTTACCAAACACAGAAGGTGTTTTGCCAACTTCAGGCTTAACAGAAGTCACACGCAATGTTTGTAGAAATGTTTAAATTTTGTTGATGTAATGGTTTATCATGATCCGAACAACTGGCAAACGGCATCAGCTAGATTCTCTTTTGTCAGTTTTGTGTGCTGTACCTGTGGTTAGCAGCAAAGGTGGCTGCAATTCGGTGGATGAGAGTGTATTTCAAAAATACCTGGAGTGTGCGTGTGTATGTGAGAGTTAATTGTAAAACCAAACACACACAGTCCCAAACTACCACTCAAGGAACTGAAGGAGAGGGGCGAACAGTTTTATTATAGTGACTTGGAACTTGTGTGCAAGTTGTATATAGTTCTAACCTTACTTTTTCTGTTAAGTATTCTGTTATTTTTATACTTCTCTGCTGTTTTGCTCCAGCCATCTCATAAACAGCCTACCTAACAACAATTTGTCTGGCTTCCAACAGGGCTGACATTCTCATAATTGATGTGCCTATGTTGATGAAAAATTTTCGCCACTTGGATTCCAGTAGAACTCGCTGATTACAGGGAGCGCAGAGCACAGCAGAAAATCATACATTTTTTAAAATGTATTTTTTTTTTTTGTGACTGATGATCATTTTATTAAATACCACTGTTGCCAGGTCTCTGGGTAATAGAAGCATTCTTCTGAGGTCTAGCGTCTGGAGCACAGCAAGCCCATGATGCCACTATCGCTGGGGTGCTGGATGTCTAATACTCTTAAGATGTCAGAAGCAGACTCAAAAGCTGTGTTGTAATAACCTAGAATTAATTGATAAAAGGTCTCTAAACCCTTTGTAAGGAATTGGCCCTTCTTTTTGTTAGGAGTTAATTGCTAGTATGGCCTTTGTGCTAATTTGGTAGCCGGGAACAAGATTTGTAGGCACACCTCTGATATTCCTCTTCCTGCAAGGTGAGGGGAGTCATGGAACATAGTTAGGAGTCTCACCTGTGAAGGGAAGCTTGCTTTACTTCTAACATAAATTGTGGGGATTGATATCTATTTCCCTCCATTCTTCTAGCCACACTTGAGCCTGTCTTAATGTGTTTCTTAAGTACCTTTGAAAATGAAGGTTGAGCTGAACTAATAGAACATTTGGAAAGCACCAAATGAAAATGAAAGCTGTATACTGCTTTTTTTTTTAAAAAAAAAGGTAGATGTGCTTCAGTTTGCTTTTAGAATAAAACTGTTTAATTATCTGCTGGAAACTTACTGGCATAGAAATTTTCATGGCTTGAAAAAGTGTCACGGTGAATGAGACTTTCTTCAACTTGTCCCTTGGAACCACTAAGAAAATTATGTATAATTTATTTTCTGTATAACGTAAAATAGTCACTATACTGAGTGTGCATAAAAGATTCAGTTTTAAGTTTACTTACTGAAATTGTTTATTTCAAAGTATATTTAAAAAAGAAATGTTCAGCGCTGTTATTGAATGTATCTTCAGGAAAAGGTAACTTCACCACATAAACTAAAAACTACTAACCTGTGAGAATCCCTGTAGTGTTCAAGTTTCCTTGTAGGACAGAATTTTAATTCTGACCTCACTAAGAGGATACCTGTCAACGCGAGCTCTCGGTTTATGATGAAAGTGTTTTGTGTCTAAATTTACTAAGCAAAAAAGTTCTTTGCAGAAGTAATAATGAAACAGACTCAAGCAAATTCTGTAGTGATAAAAATAAAAATTTCAATTTATCTAATTTTCAGAAATTCATTTTTCTCCCTAATTCCAGTAAACCGTACATCAGCACACTGTTTGTGCGTGAATATTCATTTTAGCAGTTCTCAGATGCTTGCTTTTACAATTAAACAGTCAAAACAATGCAACTTTCATTCTCCTTCTGGAGTTCGATTACTGTATCTGGTAGCTTTTATTATTGCAGTGTCCCAGTTGCAGTAATCTTGCCCAGCACACTGCTGGGTTTAGACCCTGCCTAATGGTATATTTTTATTACAATTACCTTTTTATTTTGTTCTAGCAACAAAAATCTTTTCGACGAGACGGAAGGCTGTGTAACTATTTTAGTTATTTGGCATGTATCCTCCCATGAATGCCTTTAGTTAATCAGTGACCTCGGTTCCCATTGGACCATAAGATTAGTCCTCCTGTCAGTCTTGCTTTCAGTTTTTGGCTCCTTCCCTGGATTGCTACTGGCTCCTACAAGACATGAGGAATAACAAAAATATCTGTTGTCCCCAGAAGGCTGGTGGAGCTTCATCCAGAAGGATGCGTGCTGCTGTTAATCATCTTTTCAGTACTTGGTGCCACCACAATCAATGGCAATAGCAGAAGATGCTCTGAGCCAAAATTGCAGATACCAAATGACAAGCTGTTATATATTGAATGGGATAAAAAGGAAAAAAAAAAAAGGAAGAAAATCTCAAAAAACTGCCACCTCTTCACCCGTCCCCAAATCAAGCAAATAGAAAGTACAGAATTAGAGAAGTATCATCCTTTTATCTCCCGAATAAACAGCTCAGATCATAATCTTGTCTCAGCATATTTTTTTTGTCAGTAGATAAATTCTGCTGAACTAATCGGAAGCTCAGAGGCTTATTCCCTGTCACTGCTGTGTTTGGATGAACACCTTAGCAGGGTCAGAGTTCATGGGTGTATAAAGACAGCAGGATTAGAAAGGTTAGGTTTAGAAAAAGGCAGATTTAGGCTGAAGGTTAGAACATTACTCAGAATCATAGAACCATAGAATATCTCAAGTTGTAAGGCACCAATAAGGCTAACTGAATCCAACTCCTTGCTCCTCATAGGAGTACCTATGACTAAACCACATGACGAAGAGCATCGTCCAGAAGCTCCTTGAACTCTAACAGGCTTGGTGCTGTCACTGCTTCCCTGGGGAGCCTGTTCCAGTGACTGACCGCCCTCCCAGTGAAGAACCTTTTCCTGGTGGCCAATCTGAACTTCCCCTGACACAGCTTCATTTCCTTTCCTCATGTCCTATCACTGGTCACCATAGAGAGGACATCAACAACTCACCCTCCGCTGCCCACCTTGAGGAAGTTGTAGACTTCGAGGAGGTCACCCCTCCGCCTTCTCCAAGCTGAAAAAACTGAGTGACCCCAGCCGCTCCTCAGAAGTCTTGCCCTCAAGACCTTTCACCATTTTGGTCACCCTCCTCTGGGCACACTCGAATAGTTCGATGTCCTCCTTGTGCTGAGGTGCCCAAAACTGCACACAGTACTTGAGCAGGGGCTGCACCAGTGCAGTGTAGAGTGGGACAACTGCCCCTCTTGACCAGCTAGCTGTGCTGTGCTTGGTGCACCCCAGGACCCTTTGGCTGTCAGGGCACACCGTTGACTGATCTTTCTGTCAACCCAAACCCAGTCAGAGGAACTGCTAGCTTCGTCTGTGTACTTCCATACCTGTGGACGAAGTGGTACTTCGTGAATTTATTAGTTTCACATGATGCTTCACAACATTTACAGTCTATTTTTCTAGGTTATAATTACTGAGATGGTAGTATCCAGAGAGATGGATAGCAGCAAAATTCAGGCTTCTTTTTTTTTCCCCTCTTCTGACTGGTATTATGTTTAAAAAAGACACTATAGACTTTCATAGAGTTTGCTTTCCTATGTTAGCAGCTGCTATAGCTGATCATAATGGGAAACATGCCCAGGATCTTTCTGGTGGGAGCAGAGCTCTGAGAAGGTAGGGGTGTGCAAGCCCAGTCACTCTCTCCTCTTTCTGTGTTTGAATTGTGTCTGTTTTTGTGAATTTGTTGAGAAACAAGGGAAGCTGCATTTAGCACCATACATGCAAAGATACTGCTGGATGTCATAGAGCGGGAGAACTGATGAGGTGATGTGTACTTAATGGCAGCTCCCGAAGATGACGTTCTGACAAGCAGAAGCACTAAAGATTTGTAGGTTTGTTGGTGCATGTGATGGACAAAGCTCATAGCTTTAGGAAGAAAGCTGATAGAAGGGAAAATAGCTCAATTTGCTGGGTGTGGGTTTCTTTTTTTACACTAGCTTCTGTTTTGGGTAATTACTAGGAACTTTGTGTAAAACACTTTTGGCTTTATAAAAGTGGCAGTAGAGTTTGGGAAGTTTGTTTAGTTTATAGCCTTCTGTTACTCCTGTGGTTATCTGCATGAGCAGAAATCAGTACAGGAAAAGATTTCCGTGGAACTGAGTGGTGATTGCAACTTAAAATTCATATGGCAATAGCAGTGGGTTTTTAAAGGAAATAAAAGGGTTTTATCACTTCTGAATCCTGAAAAAAATGAAAATTGAAATAACATTTTTTTCATTTGAATTTTTACAGCTCTTTCTGTTGATCCAGTCAATAACAAGGAGACTTTGTTTCCACAGAGCGCCCTTTAAAATAGATTTGAACAGCACAGTACAAAAATCTGATATATGACTTAGCCTTAAGGAAGAAGCTTCCTTCTTCACAGGAAGTGGATTTTATTCAGTGGATATCTTTTACAGCCTAGGGTGAGGACCACTAGATGCCTTTATCTGGTAAAACAAGGCGATAGTGGTTGCCAGTATGGATATCATCGGTAATCGAAAGTAAAACTACTTAAATATTACCCATCGCTTTTAGTATATTGAGCACTTTACAAGCGTGAATAAAATCAAGCACTGGAATTAGGCACAGTGCATCTCCTGGTGGCAGTGACCATTTAGAGAGTGACCAGGAAAAAAAATATCCTTGAAAACTCTTCTTAGAGCTGTGTATCTGCAGGTGAAATGGGAATCGTGTTACATACGACTTCTGCCTTTGTACACTATAGATCCCACTTCCCTTGAAAAACTAGTTTGTGAGGACAGAAATCATACTTCTAAACTTGAAAATAAAGCTGATCTTATGGGGTTTTTTTTCTGATTTCCATGAGCTGAATCTGAAATACAGAGATCATTTATTTCTCAAAGTGCATTTCTCAAATGCATTCTCTAGTTATATGTATTACTTCAATGTCTTGTTACTGAATAAACTGGTCAGACATTTGGAAGATGTGAATTACTGATGTATGAATCATTACTTGTTTTTTCTTTACTAGGGCTTAATTAAGCCCTTTTTTCCTTGTAGTAGTAGTAAAGGTAAAATTTTTAACTTCATGTGGTCCTTGGATGGGATTGTCAATGAATCTCATTCACAGATGAATTACAGGGAGCACCTGCATCTCGGGAAGCTGCGCGAGGTAATTATGCAACGCTGTCAATGGAGAAAGACTCTAAAGCTCCAGGCTGATGAGCAGGTTCCGTAAAACACAACTTGTGAATAGTGTAAAGTGTGACAGCCTGCTTTAATGAGCTGTTTGATCTTTATGCTGCTGCAGACTCTTTTCCCAGAACAATTTATATAAAATTTGTAAGATAAAAATTGAGTTCTAGGCTCTGTAATAAAGTTACCAGATTATCACAAAAATGCAAGATATAAATAAAGGCCAAGGTTTATTTCCACCTCTTCTCAAGACTGAAATTTCAGTAGTAGAGTTAGTTTTATTCGTGATTGCTGTCAACTTCTGTTCCTCTGAAGGCTGAGCAAATTAAAACTCAATACTCTGTGATAATTTAACAATTGTTATCCTTTAATTTTTTTCTTGCTATTATTTAATCTTAGAAAAAGGGCTAAAAATTTGAATTGACTTATCCTCTCAGCTCTGTTCGTTATCTTTCCTGATCAGTGGGCAGTAACTACTGGCTGTATCATGCATAATTTATAGACAGTGAGCATTCAAAGGTAACATGTTTTTGAGACATATGCTGTATTTGCTGGTTTCGTAAATCTTAAAGACAAAACCTGCAGACTCATGAGACACAGCAATGTCTGCCCTTAAGCATCTCACCTGCCCTCTGCTATGGATGCAACTCTGCTGCTTCTAAGAGTTAGGGCCTCTGAGGAACTTCAGAGTTGCTGTTCTCATTTAGATAATGACCTGTCATAGTAGGAGCTTCATCTACAAGTTTTGGTACAGGCAAACTCAATCCTGCTGTGAGCAAGAAGACTTCAATATAATTCTTCATGTTATGAGAGCCAAGAATAAACACCATGTATCTTTATTTTCCAGTAGTCCGACTTCTGATTGCTTACAAAGTCTATGTTCAATGTCACAGTCAGGCATCAGTTCCTAGCAGTGCATCACTGGTACACCCCCACAAGGAGGAGATGATCTCTGTGCAAGTTAAAGTTATTGTTGTTATTTAAAATGATTAAGGTTAAGCAAGTCGAAGAGAATTCACTGGACTGCTTCTCATTCTGTACGACATAAATAAAAATGAATGGAGCTATGGTATGGAAGTCAAACAAAAATTTAGCTTTCCTATCTTCTCTGCTTTAGATTTCAGTCAGTATCTACAAATTTGCAGGTATGGTGTATGTTTCTTTGCATCACAAATGTACCAGCTGCTGCATTTGTAGTCTACAGGTACTGACTGTGGATAATTTGGATGCTGATATTTAGTGTCTGGGAAGTGAACCAAAATAATGTATGTTACCTAAAAGAAATTTATCTACAAGGAATTTTTCTCCTTTTAGGTTTAAAAACTTTTGTCTACTTAATCATTTATGTGAGGGAGTCATGAGATTCAGATTAAACAAAATTGTTTCCATAGCAGTGGGTAATGGATAAGGTCATATCTACTTGATTAAATAATAGCACTTGTGCATTTCTTACCGTGTGAGATAACTGGTCCTTTAGGGGGAAGTGTGTAGTTTAATGTAATTATTTCAAAGTAATCATTAAAATTGTTACTTTACAACTAGATCTGCATTTTCAATATTTTTGAATATTAGAGCTGTGTATCTTTCCTCTATATTCCTGCACATTTGTGTGCTCTCTGACTCTCTCTCACACCCATAAAGCTCTGCCAGTCTGAAAGCTGCATTACACTCTGTAATTTCTGAGGCGAGAAGTGTTGTGTGCTATTAAATATTTTTAATTAGTTATTGGCTGACCTGCTGCTCTTCAAATATTTATGTGCTGCACACTGGAACTTAATTTCCTATGTCAGTAAAGGCTTAGATATGGCTTTATATGCTACAGAGAGCTGCCTCCAATTCATTGTGATTTCCTTTATAATTTTAATAGAATAAGCATAAATATTATCTACTAACCTTGAATCAAAAAAGGCCTTAGAGATGACTGGTTTGTCCAGCTTGGCAGGTAATAGAATGATTCTCTGGCATTCTTCAAATCGTCATCGATCCACGTGCTTTATGATATTACCAAATAGTTATATTTGTGAGCGTCTGAGTTATTTTTGTTCCACTGCTTCCTTCCATCTTACGTCCTGTTACCTCTAAAACCTTCTAAAAAATCATAAATCTGTTTGTAAAAATGTAAATGCAAATAAATTCTATGTGACAGGCTCGACATTGAGGAAAGTTGCCTGTATTCCCACACAATATTAATAATTTGCTATTTCACGTAAAATAGCCACCACCAGTGTTTAAGTCCATTCCTCCCATGTGAAAATGTTTGATTTGAATCAAATGAAGACCTAAAGTTCCTGTCACTGAGTTTTCTCGGCAGTTCTGTTGTTCAAGGAAGTGATAGTTAATTCTTTTACGCAAAGACTAAGATCCAAATTTGGGAGTCGTTGGGAGTAGTTACGATACCTTGTCCTTAGCGTCTCTGTCCCATAAACTGTGTAATCCTTTTCGTAATCCATGGAGTCTTTGTGATTTTTTTTTTTTTTTTTTTTTTTTTTTCATCAGAGGGGGGGTTTTGAGCACCAGTTTTAGTCCCTGGTGCTAGCTGCATTATTATTCTGAAATACACAGAAGAGGGGAAGAACTTCTTACAATCCAGTCTGCATCTCTTTGTCTTGGATGCCTCTGATACTGCAAGCGACAAAGCTTTATGAAGTTGATATAATGAAAGCAAGCGTACTGTTTGCTAATAGATAAAAGCCTGTTCTGTAACTGAGCAGGATGGAGAAAAGTATGCAACTTGAAAAGATACTGCAAAGTTTAATTTCACTGGCCAAAGCAGTTTGATACTTATTTTGTATATTGTATGTGTCTTTTGGAAACTTGTAATAACCTATTTTGATGTTGAATATGCCTGGCAGAGAATAGGTTTTTCAACGTTTTTCTTATTTCAGCTTCTACCACGTAATTGTTTTGTAAAAGCTGCTTTCATAATTTAGATCATATAGGTCATAAATGATTTACTGGTAATTCTTCTCTTAAAACTGGGCAAAATCAAATGCATTGTTTTTCAAAGTATTTTTCATCCCCTCACAGTAGTAAAAAAAAAAAAAAAAAAGAAAATTGCCAAGAGGTCATGAATGAAAAACTTGGTTTGGAGCTGGGTATTACTTAAAGTAACAACAACAAAATTACCAGCAATCAGCTAAAGTACTTCCTGTAATCAGGATAAACAAGTTAGGTAATTTCCCCACTCTTGATTACTTTTTTTTTTCCTTATTTTGGATTACAATGAATCATATAGTGTCACAAAAATGAGTGAAGTATGAAGACAGTAAGTGAAATGTGTTTTTTATTGCTTCTAACAAGTTTTTGTTGAATTATAGATATTTAAAATGTTTTATCATCTGTGACAAAGAAATTTCTACAATCGGTCAATAGGATGTCAGTACTTTGGCAGTGCTCATTTCATGATAATGTGTGTATCAATTTTATTTTCAATTGTATGCTTTCTTTGATTTGCCTTCTGTTAGGTGGGAGGAAACAAAATGGGAGGAGAACAGAAAATGCATGCGCCTTTCTATCCATCTCAATGTTTCTCCATTAGAGATCCCTTCCCTTTCAATAGTTTTGGTAACTCCGTCCCATCTGATATTGCTTCGTATATTTTTACAAGTTTAGTTTCCATCATATTTAAGGTTAGTGATCTGGCATGACTACTCTAAAGTTCTTTTTAAAATACATTTTGAAAGAATGGTTTTGGTATAATGCTTGAATCACAGAAAAGATAGTTAAAGATTAATATTCTGTTTTATGTAGTAATTGTCTAATCTGCCTAATGTACCTATTTCTACAGTCTGTAGGGACCAAAGAATAATGACGTGTCTCCTTTGCTTTAAACTTAGTGTCCCCACTAACAAAATGAAATGCTGGTTTTGCCCTTTTGTCTGCTACTTAACAATTGAACCAGGTCTTTAGGGAATATTTTAATGCAATAATAATTTGGATAATAAGAAATTCTCTGTGACTATAGAAAAGGAAAATAAATTTATGGATATGGGTTAGATGTTAGTTGGACAATTCGTGAAATATTTTCAGCGAATATTCCTAACCTGTACATCGCTGACTTGTCCTGCTTTTATTTGTTTATTTATGTATTGTAATCAGTAAGTTAACTTGTTACGTAGTTTTATGACAAGTTCACTAGTTAGTTATTTCTATGAATGTGGTCTGATTATACAACCAGAAGGAACAAGAAGAAACTTAATTTTTTATTTTTATGAATAAATATAAAAGAAATTATTCACACAAACTTCTCAACTTAGTCAAAGCTTACATAACTATTGCTATAAACTGTTCCTAACTTGAACCAAGAATCATATGTTTTAAAAACACCCTGTTTGTCCTTTTGAATGCATGTAACTGTAATGACGTTTTTATCGCAAATTTTTAGTTGCAAGAATCATGCTCTCCTGTGACTCATTAAGTGTGATCTTAAAAAAATTGTTGGATAATGCACGATCTTTCTATATTCCTTCTCTGTTTACTCTTCTTTAACTTCAGTGGGCACTGGTTTTATCATCTAGTTTTACTTGCCTAATATCATGAGATTATGATTTTTCATTTCACTATTATGCCTGGTATTCTTCATTGCTTCTCTTTTAGAATCCTGTCTTACATGTTTAATTGTCTTGTATAACTAGTCTAATAGTCTTTACCGGTGTGTTTTTAGTGTGTCTTGGTTTATGGTTCCCAACACTATGCCTGCGTCGTCTGCCATTTGTGTAGTACTGAAACACTTAAAATCCTAAATACACTTATCTTCATAAGATCCCTATACACCAGAAAATACTGTTACTCTTGTTCAGGTGAAGACATGAAAAGACTAGATATGTGGCTGAGGACTTTAATAATTTGGTGGCAGAACAGGGACTTCAGCATGTCTCCCAGTTCTTAGACTGGCATGGAAATCACTCAGCCAGCTTTCCAGTTTTTCAGAAATACTGTTTTACGTCGTGGAGGTGTTACATCATAACACGTCCATTAACGTGTAGAAATTCTTAAACTTTGAACAAAGGCTTTGTTTTTTCTTCAGATTTCAGGTAATGTAGGTGTCTGCTGTTGCATGTTCTTGAGAGCCATACCAAGGAGTCCTTGATTTGACAGACTGTTATGCTGTTTGTGGGATCATGGCTGGAACACTGTATTTTGCTAATCTAGTTTCCCTTGCCTCCCAGGTCAAGGTTTTAGAATTTATTCCTCTACTGCAGCAATTTTTGTCAGTCAAAATGATGACGTGAAAAGGGGTTTTGTACACGTAACCCATACCAGAAATATGAAGGGCATAGAAACAAAATCTGTCGGGATTACTGAACGTATGCACAAATGCAACAGAGAAGCTGATCACTGGAAAAAGAAAATATGTTTTTGTCTGGGGACCTAGACTCTTTACAGTGAAGGAGTCAGGTTCTTACTGTAAGTAAGGGCTGGCAAGGATTTTCCCAGAATTCCTGCAGGAAAGTGGAAAAGAAAAGGAATAGTTGTCTCGGAGTTTACCACCTCAGTCTTTAATAAGGAAAGTTTTGGAATCTATTTTGGACTTAACTTTTCTTAATATGCCAAATTTGCAAGCACCAGATTACGTAGCTTGTGAATATGTTATGAGAGAAAAATGCTTGGCAATCTTATCAGCCGTGTTTTCCGGAGATCATTCTGTTTCCTTGTATTCAGTGAAAGGAATAATGTTTTTCTGGGTATCAATAGTTAATCCTTTGAAACTAGCCAAACTATAGCTACAGTATGAGAATTGATGTCAATGTAACCCAATATTGACGAAGACTCTAATATTCAAAGAAATGCTGTGGATAAGCTAGTTTATAGGGAGTACCTTGTAGCTTATATTTAGTTAGCGTAGACTTTGCTTTCTCTTTCCTACAAGACAGACTCTTTTCAAAGAAGTTTGTAAATCTCCATACAGTCATTTATTTCTCACGTTCAAGTTTCCTCTCTTTTTAGGGCTTCTAAAATGGAAAATTATTCTCAGATGATGTTTTAAGTTTTCAAAATAATTTTCTGATTGATTTTTTTTTGTGCAGCCCTAGGTTGAGTGGAGTGTCTGTGCATTAGTTCTGTGTTTGTGCAGATATTCTAGAGAGAGGTAAAGCGAAGCGGGGAAGACTGCATTTTCAAAAATCAAAACTGGTTTTGAGTGTCTTTTCCCTTTTTGAAGTCTAGTTTGTTAAGGTAACTGTTTAAGCATGCCAGCGCTTGTGTAGTCTAAATAAATATTTATTGTTCAAAGTATAAGGCAAAGCAGTGAAAGTTCTGGTCCAGGTCTGTGTCAAACCATTGGTAGAAGTGTGTTCTGACTCCTGTACCCTGTACTTCTCATCATGCATTCTCTTCCATTTTGTCATGAAGTGGGGAAATAAATATTTCAAAAAATATGCTGCTTCTCACTGAATCTACCTGAATGTTCCTGTCATCAAGTAATTAAAATAACAAACACTTTGTGAAACAGCAGATAAGCAGAGTGGATAAAAATAGTATTATCTTACTTGTAGCTACTGAGCCTGTAAATAATTAAACAATTATCGTCACTGTCAGGTTTCTTTTTTAAGCACCTTTTTCAGGTTGTGGTATTGCTTACTCGGTGCTTTGAGGTGAAGAAATAGCAATGGAACAGGACTATACAGTTAATAACAGGACTGATGTCTACACACTGTGATCTTTGCACAATTGCATAATGACTTGAGAATAAACTTTTCTTAATACTTAACTGCCAATTAAGTAAGCTAAGAAGCTAGCCATGTAGATGAGAAATATAAAATATCCCAACTGAATACAAATATTACATAACAGCAACTAATCTGCATATTAATTATAGCTACAATAATGGCAAGAGTTAGGCTTGGTATGTAGCTAATCATGAGACTCTGTTCCGAATGACACTTGGCAGGGGATGATTTTTTTACTTGTATTTTAATTGAGAAATAATATGAGTGTGAGATTTTAATGGACGTGAAAGAAGTCATATAATCGCAGAAGTATGACTGTTCAAATGTATTATAGACTTTAATACCTTTAGAGAATCAAATATTGAATATGTCTGTCACAACTTAACTGCTCTATTCTATTGGCAACCAAAAGTCAATACAGCTAAAAGAACTGTAGGGTATTAGAACCTTTTGAAAATATAAAAGCTACCCTACTCCCTCAATGGAGTAAATTGTCTACTGTTTCATTGAGTGTTAGGCAATTTTATTTTTATAATCTTATGAATAGTCACGTCTTTAAAATTCAGTTTGATGTATTGACAAAAAGATTGGGAGTAAGGAAAGGAGTATGTAAACAGTAACAGAATTTTCCGACCTGAATATTTTTAAGTCCCCTACAAGAAAATGGATTTTTCTGTTCAGCTCTTTTTGTTTAACGATCTGTAGTTCTGTGACTTTCTATACCAAAATCCATAATTATGAATGTTTTTAGCAAGGTGTGTATCCCTGAGATTTGAAACAGGGGTGCTGGGTGGATAAATGAAGAAAGCCTGTGGTTTCACCCTCGTTCTGCCGACGACTTCTCTGGTGAATGAGTTAGGTGCTTAATCACCGTCTCAGTTTCTTATCTGAGAGGAAGAGATAATTACAGCTCCTTTATTGAGAAAACCACATTAATACTTGTGTTCAGTATAAACTTGTACAGAGTATAAAAACCCACTGTGCAATGTTAGAGGAGGACCATGCAGTGAAGTCTGGCGTGTAGAGTTTACAGTCTGAAAGACGCGCTCTAACCGTTCCAAAAGTCAGACAGACTGGTGAGAAGAGAGAAATAAATGGCACGCGTAATATGTAACAAGTCAGTAGCAGGAACTGCGGGGCCGGGGGATGCCTAGGCTGTCATGGCTGGGCCTGGCAGCCAGGACCTTGTCCCAGCGCCCTGGCCAGGGACCTGACCGGGCTGCTGGGGCCCGGCTCAGCAGGGCCTGCGGCTGGATAGGACGGGGCAGTGGGGAGCCGGCTGCCGGGATTTGGGGGGGGGTCAGAAGGATGGGGCCAGATTCCTTTCAGCAGTGCCCAGTGACAGGACAAGGGGCAATGGGCACAAACTGAAGCAGAGGAAGTTCCAGCTGAACACGAGGAAGAATTTCTTCCCTCTGAGGGTGACGGAGCCCTGGCCCAGGCTGCCCAGGGAGGTTGTGGAGTCTCCTTCTCTGGAGATATTCACGACCGGCCTGGACGTGGTGCTGTGCAGCCTGCTCTGGGTGACCCTGCTTCGGCAGGGGGGTTTGGACTAGAGGACCCACAGAGGTCCCTTTCAATCCCTAACATTTTGTGATTTTGTGATTCTGTGAAAAGTGCCATATTAATGGAGTAAAAATTAGTATATTTCTAAACAGTGTTTTTTGAAAAGTTAAAATTTTATGTTATAATTTTAATCCTCTTTCCTTGGGAACCTGTATATTTTTTGCCTAGAAAGTATTTCAGAAATGATCCACATGCAAGTTTGTGAAGAGAACTTTCAGATCAGATTTAATATTTACAGCTCATAAGCATTCTGGATTGCCTTCAACTATGCAAATCTCTCTGATCCTGTGTAAAATATTGGTGGATTTAATGAAGCCTGAAATATTTTAATTAAACACGTTTTTCTGTAACAACTTATATATAATTCCATTGCCCATTGTTCTTTCAGAAGTAAAATTCCTATTTCTTTCTATTGAGTTTTATTAGATTTAACCATTATAAAAAAAACCCCATAAATAACATAAACTGAAAATTTCTTTTGATCATGGACAGTCATTCCACCTTTTCCACAGTCACTTAACTCCATACTGTAAAATGGAATAAAAGCTTGCACACCCGTGTATGGATATGTGTTTTGTTTGATCAGCTGAAGAACACTGTGTGTATAATGGGGATTCGTGCATCTGCTCAAGTTCACATACGTTTAGAGTACTTCTATGCCACATTATGCAGCATTACGTTACACCACTAAGCATCTTCAAACACGCATCTGGTAGAATAGCATCTTAACTATTAGCAGAAATAGGGCTCACCTGGGGACAGCTACTAACACTTTGTTTTGTGGTGAAATTTGTGTACACTTTTCTTAAAATGAGATACTGATTTTTAAAAGAGTGGTTTCGGCTTCTTCTTAAAGTCTGTAAAGTACACCTATAACAAAGTAAACAATGCAAGCTAGTAAATGTTCTTTTCCTGTGTTGTTGATTACTAAATTTTTTGTGGCAGTATTTGTCTCAATATTTTTTTTACAGCTACTAAGCTAGGTGCTTATAGTCCATGTGGTTTACTCACATAGTTACTAAATAACAATAAAACTCAATAGTAAGAGCAATAAAATCAATTTTCTAATTGTTTATTCATTTCTTCAAGGTTTAAAATACTGCCATGCTTTTTAACTGTGTTGCAGGTATTCGTTATCACATAATGAAGCAGTAACTTAAATGCACTGATGTGTGTTTCTGATAGCTAGAAGATATTTGGTACAAAGTCTCTTTTTTCTGACTGTAACAACTTGAGTATCCATAGTAAATGTGAGAGTCAGTCAAAGATTATCAGGGCTTTTTCAGGGTGCTTTTCTGCATTTTTTCTTCTTTTGATTCAAATGAGATCCAATAGGAGAAATTTTGCAGTGGTTTCCAATATGTGAAAAGCCATATATAATAGATTGCTAGTTTTTTAGCTTTTGACATAAAACCATAATACATAGGTTACCAAGCTACCCTGATGCCCAGTAATTAATCTAAAAAAGTCAATATTCAATTTGAAAAAATTAACATTATACTCCAATTTTAAAATCAGTGGAGCTTGTACAATGACAGAGACTGAATGATTCAACTGATAAGTTTTCAGTGGACTTTCCTGTTGTGACTTTGAAACCCTCCAATTTGGTAAAAAAGTCAACACTGATAGCAGGTGTGAAATCTTATGTCTGAGGCCTTCACTTAAAAACATAATGTGTACCTCATGGCAGTTACAGTAATTATCCTCATGTAATCTGTGCTGTCTGTGACGTTGGAGATCATGTTCCTTAGATTTTTATTCATACTAACACCTTGAGGGTTTAGAAAAATCTCATGCAAAAAGATAGAAAACCAGAGATATTCTCCTAAAAAAAAAAAAGAAAAAGGACAGTCTAGCAAGGTTCCTTCTATAATCATTGAAAAGAGAGAGACATTTCCACACAGGGATTCATCCCATTCTGAAACAGATTACTAAACCATATAGTGTATTATTCCTTGGAGGTGACTATTTCTCTCTCTTGACTACAAGAAGAACCTAGATAATGCGTTTAGTCAAGCCAGCTAACTTTTTAATGTGCAAAGTTAGAAAAATTCCAACTAACTCTTCTAAAAATGTTTCTGATTTATCCGATTTTCTCCTATAAATAAATAACTAAATGCTTAGACATCTTAAAAGGGTATTTCAGTAAATCAGTTCTCCATCTTTATGCATCTTTAGCCTGACCATAAGTCAATCTCTACAACTGATTTTGAGGTATTTCATCGTGTTCTGTAATAATATTTATATTGATCTTCTGATTTGATTAAAACCTAAATCTTGCTAAAAGTTCTTGAGGTCTGTGCATCTTTTTCTTCTCTTATTTCCTACTAGTAATTTCAACCTCTTCTTGAGTTTTTCAATATTGTGGAGCTTTTGAGTCTAGAATAATTTTAAGCACTACAAATAAGACGGCAGCAGTGGTACATTTTTCCTGAAAGGACAGCTATTATGTTTTCCTTGGGAGCATGGCTCCTGGCTCATGAACCTGTTGAATAGAAGGGTTGAATCCTGAATAGTCATTGTCCTGTTCAAAGTTTTCAGATACTATTATTTGAGAAAAAACTTTGTACATTTTTGTTTTTGCCTTCAGAAAGGAGAGTGAATAAGCTATTCCAGTTTTTGACTGAGAAGTTATTTATTATTCTAAAGCATTAATATGGTGGAGCTGATGAGAATAAAGGGCATGGAAAGAACTGGAATGACCACCTTATGGTGAAGACACTGGACCGGCACTCGGGAAAGCGTAAGGTGAATTACCCATTCTGTATGCGTCCCTGCTGGGTTCCTAGGTAACCATTCATTTTCCCTCTGCCCAACTTCTAATTTCTGCAGTGATGGAAGTAAAATTTCCTTGCCTCTTAAAAGAATTTGGAATAGCGGTTGATAATTTCATCATGGTCAAATATTTAAAAGCTATTGGCCACAACTATAAACACATGTATATAGCTACTTACTTGATTACCCTGTGATTACACCCACTACAATTTTAGCACAAACCCTAGCTTTCTTCCAGCTTTTTATCAGTAAAATGTACTGTTTACTCAAGCAGGGAAACGAATTACTTGAATATGGCCATTTGCCAAACTGGTAACCCAGCAAATAATGGCCGGAAAAAGGTCTTATAAAGGTTATTCTAATCCTAGCATAGCTGAAGCTAAAAACTAAACAAGAAGAAAAAAAAAATGAAGCAGAGTTAATAGTAAGTAATAAGTTAATGCCTTATGTTTCTTGAAAGCCTATTTTTAGATTCACTAATGTGTGATCTAAATCTATAATGTGTATATGTACAATAGCTTATTTGTGGATAAGCCATGAATTTTCAGGCAGGGAGTAGATTTTCAAATTATATAAAAGGATGTTACACTATGAAACCATGAAATCTCCATTACTTTACGATGTCTGAGGTACATGGCAGCCTTGTGGGAGTTGCCTCTGTGTGATATGATCATGCTACGTAAATACTCGTTGTATTTCTTCTTCTTCTTTATTTTATAGAAACACCTCCATACATCTTAATAGTCTGCCTGCTTCTGCTTCTTGTTCCTGTTTTAATTCTTCTGCCCAAATAGCTGTATTGCAATAATTTTCACAACTAAGTCTGATTCCAAAAACAGATTAAAAGCAAGGCTGCTTGAATTCTTCAGGGAGTAAAGATATGAATACTAAAAGCTAAAAGTGACTGTATGGATCATCCATGCAAGACCAGATCTTGTTTTTAACAGTAGACAGTAAGCAATAGATAAGGATTCAGAACAATCATCACTTGGAAGAGTTCATTGGTATAAGAAGAGGCAAATAAATCAACTAATCTATTTATTTTTAAAACGAAATTTTCAGAATCAATCAATCTTGAAATTTATTGCATGCTTTCAGTGAGTCTTTAGATAGCAGTTATTTTTGCTTTGACTTGGAATTTGGAAGAGGCAACTAGAAGGAAACAAGTTGCCATTTTTAATATCCTGCTTCTCTGGGTTCCCCTGAAGAGATGACAAAGGGAAGTTACCAAAAATTTGATCCATATTAATTGCTTAAGTCAGAGAGCTGTTAAGGACTCTAGGGAGACTCTCTAAGTGACTGTAATTTTATACAGAAATCTCATATGATATTTCAAGCAAACCTGAAGATAGAGATAGCTGAACTAGCCATTAAATATAGTATTATGTAAGAGGGTTCTGAATCAGGCCTACTTTTAATAAAAATATGTTTCTCACACTTAAATATTGATAAAATATCTTTAATATCCTTCTCAATTCGGATAGCTACAAAAGTATGGTGGTTAAATTACATGATGCTCTGAAAGAGTTAATAAAAGATATATTTATATATGTTAGGGCTGCCTTCTGGACCATAACCCGGATTTATTCTAAAATATGTGGAACTGAAGTCAATACTGACTTTGGATCAGACTGTGCATCCTTTTCCTAATCAATTCCACAAAAAAATAATGTGGTTTTGTAACACAGCCTTGCATAATAATGCCTGTAAAAGTAGAAATATAGGACATCCTCGTAAGTGAGAAAACATGAACTGCAAAGCAAGCAGGGATAAACATTTAGGTGGCTAAGAGACAGAGGCACACATCAGAGACAGGCTTTGGTGTCCTACAAATGTCAAATTTGATCTGCAAATTTTTTAAAGAAAGATTCTGGCATTTTTCTTTATCCAAAGGGATCCTCGACAACACTCTGACAAGAGGAGAAATTCTGTATCATGACAAGAGTTCAACTACTGAATTGAATATAGGGAACTTTCTTGTATAAGTTCAGCACGCAAAGCAAACTGCATTGTCAGTATGGCAGGCAGTGCTACAGGTACACCATTCGTGTCAGATGCAAAGTATAATTCGCATTTTTAAAATCGTATCCAGAAGAGAACCAAGAAAGAAAACAGCAATAGACAGAGAGACAAAGAAAGAAAGAACATTCAGAAGAAAAAACTTGATGTAAGGGAAATAGTGTCTGTTTCTATGCTGGGCAAGATAAGGAAAAAGTTCATTCTCTGCCTTTAGGAGATACGGGGAAAGATTGACTGCAACAAATTCAGTTTCAGAATGAATCATCCCAGAGCTGCTTTGTACCACATAATATGTCAGTCCAGTTCAACAGAAAAGGGAAACAAAGATTTCTCTTATTTTTCCTCGAGTTTTGTATCCACTGTGGCATCTTTGGAGGAACTTCACAGGTTTAGACTGAACAGCAGTGGAATTGGCTTTGCTGAAATGCAAGCCAAAGAGAGCTGACCTGGCAGAAAATCTTGGAAGCCTCTATTATTTACAGCAGACTTCAGAGTACACAGTTTCTCTAAGTTGTGTTTTTCAGTGGCCTTTGCTTTTCCTACTAAGATCTGCTACCTATACCTCACTTTTACATTTGTTTCTCTGATAAACACCTGTTTAGCTCGAGTATTGCAGCGCCTGTGGGTAACCAGTTTTGCCTCAGCCATTTAGGAAGAGAAATGGCTGGGAAAGAACTGAGCCTTTCACCTCAATGCCAGGACATAAACACCTGATACATCATCATGGTTCACAGGCATGGCACTGCTGAAACCAAACCAGCAGGTTACATCACAGCAGGACAATCCTGGACCAGCCTCTGCGGAATACAACAGCTGTGGGACTTTTCCCCAGACTTTACAAAAAAAAGAAAAAATTCCTATCTGGGTCAAGTGGAAGAAGTGGGAGCTGCTCCTGACAGAGCTTGCCTTTGAAAATCTCCCCTTGATATAGTGTTACATGTTTATAATTCTTCCTGCTATAGTGACATGTATAGAAGAAGGGTGAAGGCTGCCCGGTGATGGCTGTTGAGTGAAGGTGACACCCACAGTGTGATCCTGTCTGGGCTTTCCATTGGCTTTAAACTTCTTTCCTTCTATTTTAAACATTGCCCAAAGAGAAAGTATATTGTGTTAGACTGTGCAGCGTCATACAAAATGTATATGGAGAGACTGGCTGTCTTAAACATCAAGGTTGCACCCGGTTGTAGCAATTTTTCTCGGGGTTTGAAATCATCTCCAAAAAGCTCCAGGCTTCACAGGAGGCAAAGGCAGCTCAGAGTAGGCAGTCCAAATCAGTTCTCTGCTCTGGTAATTCACTGGTGCAATGGAGAAAACAAATATTAGACGAAGTCATTACCCACAGTCACTGTGATCTGGGCTTAGAAATGGACTTCTGTTGTTCTCCTCACCGTAGAACTTAGGAATAGGAGAACATTTTTGGTGGTGGTTAACCCAGGAGTCATGACTTTCTATATGGCTGTGCCCACAGTGAGAAATTCGGTGCAGGAAAGTAAAATTAGAACAAACCCTACCACCTCCTAAGTAGTCTGAGTTTTCAACACATTGTATTGTAAGAAACAGCCCTCTCAGAGCTTATACATACAGCAGCATTAGAATGAGACATTTTAGTTTTCTTTGTGTTTATCTGTTTATCCCACCAAGACAATCCAAGAAACCTCCACAGCCTAATTTTTACCTTCTGCTTGGAACAGCTTGCAGGACTATTATTTCCTGCCTATGTACCTTAGCAAGCAGTACTATATCAACCATGTACCAAGGTTTCTCATCTCTTCGTGCACACACTAGCATCATTTCATCTTACTACATGCTTCAGATCACATCAGGACTATTTCCACCACAATCTTCTCCTGTCTTTCAATATTCTTCTCTGATAATAAAAATCGTAATGAGAAAAGAATGGCTACAGTTAAATAACCGGACGTGTTTCCATTTACTTCAGTAGGCTCAGGATGTCATCTTCAGTGATAGGACGAGGGGTAATGGTTTTAAACTAAAACAGGGTAGGTTTAGGCTAGATATAAGGAAGAAATTCTTTACAATGAGGGTGGTGAAACACTGGAAC
>Ga0181612_142551_pt1 | contig 23861 bp, 18 predicted proteins | sample HoacroProtozoa21_FD_119630 | JGI IMG/M metagenome (GOLD analysis project Ga0181612, IMG submission 119630) | Hoatzin crop microbial communities from Cojedes, Venezuel. Combined Assembly of Gp0051906, Gp0051904, Gp0051908
CAATTTAAATTATAAATCTAAAGAGTACAGAAGTCGGCCGATTTTATTTTATGGTAATGTAGCAGCAAAAGGTCCGACCTGATGGCCGGACCTAAACTTATCAATGGGGCTCCCCCTATTTTTCACCTTTCACGGAAATTGCGTAAGAACCGCGTATGTGTCCCACGCGCCGGGCGCCACGAAACCTGAGAGCGCACACGAAAAGCGTCACCTTGCAAAAAAAAAGAGGTGGAGCAACGCCCCACCCCTTTTAGTGTCATATCACAGGATTACTGCTCGTCAGGTCCCTGGTCGGGGTTTCCACCCTGAGGGCCGCCACTTGTGGGATTGCCCTGGAAAGGTCCCTGGGGGCCACCCTGGGCTCCGCCCTGCGCTGCCCTTGCCATGTCCTCGGATGCGGCATGCCATGCCTCCTCGAGCTTCTTCTGGCAAGAGTCTATCTGAGCAACGTCCTTGGAAGCAACGGCGTTCTTCAGCTCTGAGAGTGCGCCCTCGATAGCGCTCTTCTTGTCTGCAGGAATCTTGTCGCCGTAGTCCTTGAGGTTCTTCTCACTCTGGAAGCAGAGGGCGTCGGCACCGTTGATCTTGTCGACCTTCTCCTTTTCGGCCTGGTCGGCAGCCTCGTTGGCCTTGGCCTCGTCCCTCATCCTCTTGATCTCGTCCTCGGAGAGTCCGGATGAAGCCTCGATACGGATCTTCTGCTCCTTGCCGGTGGACTTGTCACGGGCGGATACGTTAAGAATACCGTTTACATCGATATCGAAGGTCACCTCGATCTGAGGTATTCCACGGGGTGCGGGAGCGATTCCGTCGAGGTGGAAGACACCGATCTGCTTGTTGTCCTTTGCCATGGGCCTCTCACCCTGGAGAACCCTGATCTCAACCGAAGGCTGGTTGTCAGATGCGGTCGAGAACACTTCGCTCTTGCGGGTAGGGATCGTGGTATTGGACTCGATGAGCTTTGTCATCACTCCGCCAAGGGTCTCGATACCAAGCGACAGAGGGGTAACATCCAGAAGGAGCACGTCCTTCACGTCACCTGCAAGCACACCGCCCTGGATTGCTGCACCGATGGCTACTACCTCGTCGGGGTTTACGCTCTTGTTGGGCTCCTTTCCGAAGAAGCTCTTCACGATCTCCTGGATCTTGGGGATACGTGTCGAACCACCTACGAGGAGAACCTCGTCAATGTCGCTGGCGCTCAGATGAGCATCCTCGAGGGCCTTGCGGCAAGGCTCTATGCTCCTCTGGAAGAGGTCGTCGCAGAGCTGCTCGAACTTGGCCCTTGAAAGGGTCTTTACAAGGTGCTTGGGCACACCGTCAACCGGCATGATGTAAGGGAGGTTGATTTCGGTTGAAGTCTGGTTCGAAAGCTCTATCTTGGCCTTCTCTGCAGCATCCTTGAGCCTCTGGAGGGCCATGGGGTCCTTCTTGAGGTCTGCCCCTCCGTTCTCGGCAGCGAACTCGCTGGCGAGCCAGTCAATTATCTTCTGATCGAAGTCATCACCGCCGAGGTGGGTGTCTCCGTTTGTGCTCTTTACCTCGAACACGCCGTCACCGAGCTCCATGATGGAGATATCGAAAGTACCGCCACCAAGGTCGTATACGGCAACCTTCATGTTCTTGTTTTTCTTGTCAAGGCCGTAAGCGAGAGCTGCAGCCGTAGGCTCATTTATGATTCGCTTTACGTCCAGTCCGGCAATCTTGCCGGCCTCTTTGGTGGCCTGCCTCTGCGAGTCGGAGAAGTATGCGGGAACCGTGATGACGGCTTCCGTGACATCCTGACGGAGGTAGTCCTCGGCAGTCTTTTTCATCTTTTGGAGAATCATTGCGGATATCTCCTGGGGAGAATAGAGCTTGCCGTCGATGTCTACGCGGGGAGTGTTGTTCTCACCACGGTTTACGGTGTAGGGCACCCTCTCGACCTCTTTTGTAACCTGGTCGTAGGTCTCACCCATGAACCTCTTGATAGAGAAAACGGTGTTCTTGGGGTTGGTGATAGCCTGCCTCTTTGCAGGGTTTCCTATCTTGCGCTCCCCACCGTCTGTGAAAGCCACTACGGACGGAGTTGTCCTCTGTCCTTCGTTGTTGATTATGACCGTAGGCTGGTTGCCTTCCATCACAGCCACGCAGCTGTTGGTGGTTCCAAGGTCAATTCCGATGATTTTTCCCATATTGTTGTCTCCTATTTATTTGTTTGCTATCGTATCTTTCGCCTGTCACTTTTCTGACAGACACCAACCAGTATATCGAATGTTGTGCCACGGGAGTTTTTCTGTCAAAATGTCATAGTGCAATTCCCGCAGAAGACAATGCATTGCTCCTGTTCATCTGAATGGAAGGATGTCACTCCGATTGGATCAGTGAAAAGTGAAAAAGAAGATGGGAAATGAGATGAAAAAGACGCAGTCCATACCCTATTGCAAAAGATTGGTTCACTCCTTTGGGGATTTTTGGGTAAATTAGCGCCCTGAAAGGAAAAAGATCAGAGGATAAGCTTTGGCTCGCCAATGCCTAAGGCAATGATTGGACAAGACTTCAAGGCAAAATTCCTGGCAGAAAAAAGCCCCATAATGGAAGAAAAAGCTTACAGGACCCTATCAGAAGAAGAGTTTCTCTCAATAGCGGAGAGGATACTGTACGAAGACAACCACCTTCTTATTTTCAACAAGAAGGCTGGGGAGATAGTGCAGGGTGATTCATCGGGAGACGAGCCGCTCGTGGAGACACTGAAGGCTTACATAGCCCAGAGGGATTCAAAGCCCGGGAAGGTGTTCCTCGGAATCCCCCACAGGTTGGACCGCCCGGTCAGCGGGATAACTGTATTTTCAAAGACTTCCAAGAGCCTTGAAAGGATGGGGGCGATGTTCAGGGACTCGAAAGTCAGAAAGACATACTGGGCGCTCACATGCTCATGTCCTGATCCCGTGGAAGGTGAAATAAAAAGCATCCTTTGGAAGGACGAGTCAAAGAACAAGTCCTTTGTCGTCAAGGACTATTCCAGGAAAGGGGCCAAGGAAGCCAGGCTCCGCTACCGCCTCCTTGAAAAGACGCAGAGATATTTCCTTGTGGAAGTTGACCTTCTGACCGGAAGGCATCACCAGATACGCTGCCAGCTGTCTTCAATCGGTTGCCCGATAAAGGGAGACCTCAAGTACGGCGCTCCGCGCTCCAACCCTGACGGAGGGATATGCCTTCACTCCCGCTCAATACGTTTTCCCCATCCGACAAAGGGAGAGGAAGTGTCCATAGTGGCTCCCCTACCCCCTTCATGGAAGATTTCCCTTTAGGGTCAAGGCCATCAGGGACTCTAGCTTTGCATCATTGCAAAACTGTCGCTTCCCCGTCCTTTGCATCGCCGGAATCCTTCTTCGCATTTCGGCGCGCTTTCATCTTTTCATTTTTCTCCCGTCTTACCCTCTCCGCATAAAGGGAGCACCAGTGGTACGGAGTCAGGTCCGAATTGAAGAACTTGAAGTAGTATATGAATGAGGACATGGTGGTGAACCCCGAAAGCCGGCACAGGTCCGTTGTCTTGAGGGAGTTGTTCGCCTTGAAGAGCTGCATCGCGTAGTTCACCCTGTAGGCGTTCACATACTGGGTGAAGCTCAGGTGCACGGTCCCGTTCAGGACCTTTGTCACGTATGTCTTGTTCGTCTTTGCCGCCTTGGCAAGCGTAGTTAGATTGCACTCGGGATCAAGGAACATCTTCTGCTCCACCATGCAGTTGTAAAGCCGCCTGTAGACCTGGCCCAGCTTGTAGGGGAGTTCGTTCAGGCGCTCTGTCCGCAGTGTGGAAGGGAGGATGTCCCGATCCCTTGAGAGGAGTTCGCGAAGCTCCTCGGACGAAGGCTGCCGGAAATGGTTTGCCACTCTGCGCAATCCTCCGTCCGGGGCAAATGAATCAAGCGTGGCTTCGCCAGTAGTTTCAATTGGTTCTTGTGTGGGTATGCCACCATTCACACCATCAGGACCGCCATTTGGATCTTCGAGGGTACCTGCGCCACTGCCTGGAATGAAGTAGGGCTTTGAGCCTCGTGCAGACTGTCCCTTCCGGGTTCCTTTCGTTGACGCCTTTTTTGCAGATGTGCCCTTCGCATAGGATTTTCCCTTCCTTGTCTGCAGAGTGTCCGATTCTCCGCTATGGAATATCTCCTCGTCACTTGAGGTGCAGTTCTCAAGGAAGAGTGCCACGAACATGAGAGATGAGAGCACCGAAAGGACGATGGCGGGGACATTGCTCTTCATATGGGCGCAGGATGAATACAGCCCCATCATGAAAAGAAGAAGCATTGTCGACAGGCTCCTAAGGTGCCAGTACATCACCTTCCATCCCTTTATGCCCTTGTAGACGGTATCGAATTTCCTGTAGAGGGACCCCACATGGGAAAGATACACCGACAGGAGCGTAACGCCTACGACAGCAAGGGTGAGGAGAATCAGAAGGTCCGCCTTCCTTTCTGGAAGGAAGGACAGGGCTATGGAGGAGAGGAACACCACGATGGAGATGATCCTGCAGGGCTTTTCATATGAAGAGGATAGCGGGGTCAGGCAAAGGATGCAAAGAGAGAGGCTCATTGCGCAGAAGAACTGGGGCAGTCCGAGTGTGAGTGAGAAGTAGTGAACAGTCAGGCTGGCTGTCAGCAGAACCAGGGCGAGGGTCCGGTACCAGCTCTCGCTCCTGGCGGTTCTTGTGTTTTTGAATATTTCCATAGGTTCGTTTATGGATATTGGTCATTTATCTACAAAAGAAGAGGGATGACTTGACGCCTCGCATCCTTTCCTTTGAAATCTGGCGTAAATGAACACATTTTTATCCTAATAACAAAATAGAAGTCCGGTGAAACGATACCCTAGAGTAAAAATTTTTGATTTTTTTTGAATTTTCTTCAAAAAAGGCGCATTTTCCTTTGAAAACACGCCTGAAAATTTTCCTGGAAAAATTCTTCTCACTCTCTTTCCGCCTTCTCCCCGGATGACAGATCCGCCTCCATTTTCGAAGTCGCGCTCCCGGAAGATTGCTTCGAAGGGGAAGCCCCCTTCTTTCCTCCCATCTTTATCGTGTCGAAGCCTTTTCCGTAGACTCCGGTTGCCGAGCATACGGAAAGGAAGGCGTCCGGGTCTATGGTCTTTACATAGCGGAGGATGAGATTGAGGTCGGTCTTTCGGGTCACAACCAGGAGGACATGGCTGTCATGCTTTGTGAACCAGCCTTTGGCGGGCAGCACGGTGACTCCCCTATGGAGGTCGGAAGTCAGGCTGTCTGCTATCTTGTCGTACTTGCTTGACATTATGAGAAGCTGAACCGACTGCCTGGATCCCGAAAGATAGAGGTCAACCACGTAGCTGTTTACCGTAACGAGGATAAGACCGTACACCACGGTCGTTATCTTCTCCGGCCAGTCCATGAGCGAACCGTCTGAAGTATGGGAAGGGACAAGCAGCGAAGAGAGGATGATAACGACATCCATCGCCAGGATCATCCTTCCGGGAGAGACGTTGCGGTACTTGTTCACAACAAGCGCCACTATGTCGGTACCTCCGGTGGAGCCACCCTGCGACATTGACATTCCGATTCCAAGGCCGGCCATAATGCCACCCATGAGGGTTGACATAAGCTTTCCGTTCTGTATTGCAAGCGTATCTATTATCTCGAAGGGGATGACCTTCTGGAAAACGTTAAGTCCAATGGAAGCAAGTATGATGGCATAGACGGTCTTGCCTCCGAAGGAAGGGCCAAGCGTGAAAAGGGCGATCGCCAGCAGCACGAGGTTTATCACGAAATACGTATAGCCCATCGGGATTGACGTGGCATACTGAATTATGGAGCTTATACCGGATACACCTCCGCCGACTAGATTGTTAGGCACAAGGAATATCGTCCATCCAAGGACATAGCACAGAAGCCCCACCGTGATGAGTACATACTCCTTTATCGTCCTGAATATGCTGTTCTGTAGAGTCGCCATACCTGATTCTGTCTCCGCTTGTCTTGCCTCGCTTTTTTTGGATATTTTTCTAAAAATCAAATTGCCACAAGGCCGCCCTACATTCCAAGGGCACCCTGGTCTGCAGGGGATGCCTTTTTCTTGTCGTCGCGGTCTATTCCTGTCTTAATCTCCTCGAACCCTTCGCCGTAGACTCCGGTGGCGGGCACAACGCTCATGAAAGCCCTGGGGTCCACCTTCTTTACATACTTGCTAAGTTCGGGCACCTGGGTCTTGAGGATGAGGACCAGAAGCACCTTCTTATCCTTCTTCGTATACCAGCCCTGGGCATAGAGGGAGGTCACTCCCCTTTCCATGTCGTTGGCGATGTACTTTGCGATATCCTCGTTCCTGTCCGAGAATATCAGTACCTGTACGGCTGACTTTCCTCCGAGGAGCAGCCTGTCTATGACAACAGAGAAGGTGACCATCATTATGTATCCGTACACTATGTCCTGGAATCCCTTTCCGGGGATGAGAAGGATGGTCGATATGATCACAAGGTCGGTGACAAGATAGGTCGTTCCCGGTGAAATAGGCCAGTACTTGTTTACTATGAGCGCAATGATGTCAGTTCCTCCGGTGGAGCCTCCGCGGGAGAAGATTATGGCGATTCCGGTGGCCTCGAGGATTCCTCCTATAAGAGGCACGAGGGCCATCTCCTGCACATAGAGGAAGTTGCCGGGAACTGAGTGAAGCCAGGTCATCTTGGGCCCCAGTTCGAATAGAAGGGAGCTGAGGAGCATGGCATACACCGTCTTGAACCCGAATCCTACACCAAGGATGACGGACCCCAGGATAAGGAGCAGGGAATTCAGCACAAGGTAGGAAAGCGACACGGGAATGCCCGTACCGTAGTTGAGGATGGCGCACGCTCCTGTAAGGCCACCGGATGATATGTTGTTTGGAAGCATGAACGCTATCCAGGCAAGACTGTATATTACAACTCCAATGGATATAACAAGGTAGTCCATGATGACTTTCCTGACCTTGCCACCCTTTTGTACCGTACTTTCCGCCATTGCTCCTTGTATGATGTTTTTGTGTATTGTTACCTGTTATAATATATTATATATTGTATGCGCTGCCGCCGACGGATGACCCGGGCTATCCTTGCCTTCCGGATCTTGGGCATATGCGGTGTTATGCAAGGACTGGTGCAAATCCTACTTCAGCACTATGTTCACTATCTTTCCGGGAACGACAATCACCTTTACTATGCTCTTCCCTTCTATCCACTTCCCTGTCTGGGGAAAGTCCCTTACCGCCTCTTCAACGGCTGATCTGTCCATACTCTTTGAAAGGTCTACGGTAAAACGGGTCTTTCCGTTGAAAGATACGGCATAGGTGCAGGAGTCCTCCACTGTGTATGCCTCGTTGTACTCGGGGAACTGAGCGTAAGTTATGCCTTCGGTATGCCCAAGAGCTTCATAGAGTTCCTCTGCCGCATGGGGCGCGAAGGGTGATAGAAGTATTGCAAGGGGCTCGAGGATGGCCCTCTTGGAGCACTTCTTATCGGTAAGGTCATTTACCGCTATCATGAAGGCGCTGACCGTTGTGTTGAAGGAGAAGTTCTCGATGTCCTCCTGCTCCTTAGCAATTAGCTTGTGGAGGATCTTGAGCTCGTCCCTTGTCGGCTCCTCGTCGCTAACGATAAGTTTGTCGCCGTCGAAATATAGTCTCCACAGACGGCGGAGGAATCGGTGCACTCCGTCAATTCCCTTTGTGTCCCATGGCTTTGACTGCTCGAGGGGACCTAGGAACATCTCATACAGGCGGAGGGTGTCCGCTCCGTAGGAATCGCAGATATCGTCGGGGTTGACCACGTTGAACATTGACTTGCTCATCTTCTCGACGGCGTAGCCGCATATGTACTCCCCGTCCTCGAGGATGAACTCGGCATCTGCAAACTCTGGCCTCCATGCCTTGAAGGCTTCCATATCAAGACGGTCGCCATGGACAATATTAACATCGACATGGATTTCCTGGGTCTTGTAGCCGTCCTTCAGTCCGAGGGATACGAATTTGTTTGTCCCGACCACCCTGTAGACGAAGTTGGATCTTCCCTGGATCATTCCCTGGTTTATGAGCTTTCTGAACGGCTCGTCCTCGCAGACGTATCCAAGGTCGAAGAGGAACTTGTTCCAGAACCGTGAATAGATGAGGTGGCCTGTGGCGTGCTCCGTTCCGCCTATGTACAGGTCGACGTTCCTCCAGTACTCGTCTGCCTGACGGCTTACGAGGGCGCTGTCGTTGCGGGGATCCATGTAGCGGAGATAGTATGCGCTCGATCCCGCGAATCCAGGCATGGTGCTGGTCTCAAGCGGATATCCCTTGTATGTCCAGTCCTTTGCCATGGCAAGGGGCGGCTGCCCTCCTTCGGCCTTGAAGGTCTCCATAGGAGGAAGCGTAAGTGGCAGGTCCTCCTCGGGGATGGGGGTTGCAATTCCGTCCTTGTAATATATGGGGAACGGTTCGCCCCAGTATCTCTGGCGGGAGAATATGGCATCACGAAGACGATAGTTGGTCATCCTGTGGCCAAGGCCGTGGGCTTCGACATAGTCCTTGGCGGCTTCGATGGCCTGCTTTACGCTCATGCCGTCCATGAACCCGGAATTTGTCATCGTGCCTTCCTTTGCGTCAAAGCTCTCTTCCGACACGTCACATCCTTCGATAAGGGGGATTATGGGAAGGTTGAACTTCTTTGCAAAGGCATAGTCCCTGCTGTCGTGGGCGGGAACGGCCATTATGGCTCCTGTTCCGTATCCTGCAAGCACGTACTCGGATATCCAGATAGGAATCTGCTCCCCTGTTATGGGATTGACTCCGTATGAGCCGGAGAATACGCCGGTAACGTTCCTGGTCTCGGCTATCCTCTCCCTTTCCGTCTTCTTCTTTACATATGAAAGGTACTCTTCCACGGCTTCCTTCTGAGCCGAGGTCGTGAGAATGGGTACAAGGTCGCTTTCAGGTGCAAGCACCATGAAGGTGACGCCATATATCGTATCGGCCCTTGTCGTGAAAATGGTGATGGGATTGTGACGGCCCTCGCAGATGGTGTCGAACACCATCTCGGTTCCCTCGGACTTCCCTATCCAGTTGCGCTGCATCTCCTTAAGCGAAGCTGTCCAGTCCAGGCGGTCCAGTCCGTCAAGGAGCCTCTCGGCATAGGCGGATACCCTGAGCTGCCACTGTGTCATCTTCTTCTGCTCGACCGGAAATCCTCCGCGGACGGACAGTCCGTCCTTCACCTCGTCGTTTGCAAGCACGGTTCCAAGTGCGGGGCACCAGTTGACCGCTGTCTCGCCCTGGTAGGCTATGCGGTAGTTCATGAGGATCTTCGAGCGTGTGGCATCGTCATAGGAGTTCCACTGCTCGGAAGTAAATGAAAGGGGCTCGGTGCATGCCGCGGAAATGCCTTCCGTACCGCTTTTTTCAAAGACGGCGACAAGATCTTCGATGGGACAGGCCCTGTCCTTTAAAGTATCATAGTAGCAGGAGAACATTTTGAGGAAAGCCCACTGTGTCCACTTGTAGTATGCAGGGTCGCAGGTTCTCACTTCCCTGTCCCAGTCATATGAAAATCCAAGGCGGTCAAGCTGGCTGCGGTAGCGGTTGATGTTGTCCGTTGTGGTCTTCTCCGGATGCTGTCCCGTCTGGATGGCGTACTGCTCGGCTGGCAGTCCGAAGGCGTCGTACCCCATGGGATGTAGGACGTTGAACCCGCGAAGCCTCTTGTAGCGGGAATATATGTCGCTTGCGATATATCCCAGCGGATGCCCTACGTGAAGTCCCGCTCCCGAAGGATATGGGAACATGTCGAGGACGTAGTACTTGGGCTTGGAGGGATCCGCCTTCACTGCGAAGGTCTTCTCGGAGGCCCACCTTTTCTGCCACTTGCTTTCAATCTCCCTGAAATTGTAATCCATATGTATATGATCTTCTAACTTGTAATTCTGTATTGCTATAGCTTGCTACAGTTTTGAATCTTGTTTTTACAACTAAATGTCTTCTCCGGGCTAAGATCCAAGGCTATCTCTTTATCCCGAAACTGCCCTTGGAGCTTTTCTCCAACCGGAAATCCACCGGAATTGTCACATAGCAGCGGACCTTCTGTCCCCCTATCCTACCCGGCTTCCAGTTGGGCGATGCCTCAACAACCCTTATGGCTTCCCGATCGAGGATAGGATCGGCGCTCTTTACTACCTTTGCGTCCTTCACCTGCCCGTCCTTGTCTATGTAGAACTGCACGTTCACCCTTCCCTGGATGCCTTTCTCTACGGCCTCCTCAGGGTACTTGAGATACTGGTACACCCACTTTTCAATGAAATACCTGGGGTCGGAATGTCCCAGGAACGTAGGCTTCTGGTCGCAGTCGACAAAGGAGTATGCTCTTTCGTCGACTGGCTTCTTCTTTTCTACGGTCTCGGGAGCAAAAGCGGGCGCATCCTGCTGGGAAGCGAGCCTTGATGTGAAATTGAACACATACTCAAGCTCCCTTTCCATGCCGTCCCACTGGATTATCTCCATGTTGTCCCTTGGAGTATCATGCTCAGGATACTGTCCCGTCGTAAAAAATACCGATGGGATTGCCTTTGAGTAGAATGCCCTGTGGTCCGATGGATAAGGCTCGGCCGCGGTAATGGTAGGGTTCACCGGCTGAAGGTCCTCCTTCATCGCCTCGATTATGCGGTTAAGGTCGGCATTTGATGAAGTGTAGGCCAGGAAGTCTCCGCTTCCGCCTACCATGTCAAGGTTTATCATGGCGTCGATCTTCCCGGCTCCGGAAAAAGAGCGGTTAAGGAAGTACCAGGCTCCCGCATACCCTTCGCATGACGCCCCGAATGCCACGAACACAACTGAGCGCCTGAACAGCATGGATGAAGTGGAAACCATCCTGGCGAGCTCGAGAAGCATCGCCACTCCGGAGGCATTGCCGTTGGCCCCGTAGTATACCTGCTCCGTGGGGACTCCGTCGATAGTCATGAGGTTGGTTCCGAGATTGTCCATGCGGGCTCCAACGACTATGCAGTTCTCATAGAGCTTGCTGTCATAGCCCGGAACTATGCCCACTATGTTGCGGGAGTATACGGTGTCTCCGTTCTCCCGTGCAATGCCAAACTCATCGCCTGTTTTAGCGGAAAGGACATTCACACCGTACTCAGTAAGTTTGTCATAGATGTATGCCGCTGTCTCCTTCTCCCCCTCGCTTCCGGCCTTGCGGCCTTCACGGGCTGAGGATGCCATGTATCCTATATGCGAGCGGAAGGCCGATACCGTCTCACTGTCGTCAAGCTCGGCATAGCCTTCCCTGTACTGCGCCATCGCTGGGGTCCCGCCAAGGATACCCGTCAATATGAGCGCTATGGAAATAATATGATGTCTTCTCATTCAGTCCTGTCCATTTTCTCTGGGAGATTCTCATTCGTTCACCAGGATCCATACATCTTCCGGGCAGAGCGGGTCCTCCTTGAACTTTCTAAGGTGGCGATACTCCTCGTTGAGGTCGTTGGTGGGACATATGCCGATGGCGTTGAACCCATTCCGGAAACTTATGAGCGTGGCGGTGTAGCCTTTCTTCTGAAGGGCCACAAGCTGCCGCTCGGCGTTGCTCCTGTCCTTGAAGGCGCCAACCATAATGTAGTATTTCTTCTGGAGTTTGGTGGTGTAGAGGCTCCCAAGCTGGGCGGGATTGAGAACAGTGCCGCGCTGCTGCTTCAGGGAGTCTAGAATTGCAAGAGAGTCTAGAAGCGCCATCTCCACCTGCTTCAGGGAATCGATGCGTGCCTGATGGGCTGCCTGCTCGGCCTTGAGGGCAGCCTCGCGGGCCGCCTCAAGCTCGGCATAGGTAGGCCTGCCAGCCATCTTCCGGAATGCATCACACCCGGTAAGGAGAAGGCAGCAGGAGAGCAGCGCCAGTATTAAGGACCTTTTCATGGTAAGTCGCGATTGTGGTAGATTGCAAATTTAAGCAAATCTTGGGAATATCTCATTCAGTATGCGGGGATGAAAAAAGTACCGTAACTTCTCCATCCAGCATAATCGTGCATATGCTATCTCCTCCATATATGGATACTCGTCATCCTTAAGCTCATTTCCATCTTACGCCAATACATTAAATTCTTTTACCGCATCATTGATAGAAACTTCTTTTTCCTCCTCATGTCCATCAATGTCCTTGAATAAGACTATCCTATCTTTAAAAACTTCCAGCTCGATATAGTTATCATTCTTCATTCCCTTTTCAATCTGAATTGACTGTCGAGCTGTCGGCGACACATCTGGAATCACATTGAGCGCCCTTACGATCTCCTTTGCCTTATGAATGACATCGTTTGGAATAGGCTCTGAGCCATATCCATTCCACCCTCTATCCAAAATTTTAAACCTATCTATTCGCCTCAAAACATTTGCATTTAGAGGTAATGTCTACTTATATTCAGATGTTGTTATATTCCCGGACATTATCCTATACACTGAATCCGAAGTGTCGGATGCGACAAGCGGTGAATGGGTGGTAAGGAAAAACTGACAGTTAGGAAAAGTCTTCCTTAGATTAGATACGACCGACATCTGCCATTGAGGGTGAAGATGAAGGTCGATTTCATCTATCAGTATTATGCCTTCTCCTTCAAGTGGATCTCCTTCTGCATTTGCCTGTACCAAGTGCTTTACGATGTCGCAAACCAAGGCCAGGTGACATTTCTCTCCTTCCGACAATTGATCCAGCTTCAGTAGTATTCCGTCTTTTTCAAGTGCAAGAGACCTGATTTCCCTTAGCACCCGTAACCCTGAATAGCCAGGGAAGAAGTTCTCCATAGCTTTCCTAATCGCATCCAATCCCCTGTCGTGATAGGAGTTGTCGTACCGGAGCTTCTCATTTTCCAGATCCTCTCTGATCTTGTACCATGGAAAAAGGTCCTTGAATGTTGTTCGCGCGTCCATGACATCCGAATATGCATCAAGCAGCCCTCGAGACCTGGTATACTTATCCTCGACAGGCGTCCTGTCTCCCACATGGCGATCTACGCCATAATGTAAAATAACGGGAACCGATTTACGAGAACCTGCATCGATTTCTTCTAAGTGAGATATAGCCATGGAAGTAATCTGCTTAAGATCCGACTGTCCCTTTTTGGCGATGCTCTCTAACCTGTACAGACGTCCTTTGGCTCCATTATCGAATACAATTTCATTGGTACATCCTTCACTAGAATTTATGGTTATATCATCAAAAGAGATTTCTTTTCCCTTTGACCTGGAAATATTCTTCATTCTGTTGACATACCAGGACAAGACTTTGCCCAAAGCATCCAAGAAGCTAGACTTTCCAGATCCGTTTATTCCTAGGAACAGATTGACTCCCGGATTCATGTCATCAAGCGCAACATCCTTAAGGCCCCTGAAATTGTTGATTCTTACCTGTTTGATTTTCATATGTCCTAAATCAAGCTGCTAATCGCGCACAAAACGGTTTAAAGATGTGATCGGTTCTATTTCATTCTCGTAAAGCAATGCCCGTATTTGGAAGAAATCCCATATTCCTTCATCAGAAACGGGATACCGCTTATAGCTTTGAACCTTTTCTCTGCTAGTTCAAGATCTCAGTTTTTCACCCCACCTCCCTGAACACACATTCAACTACAGACAGAATCATCTAGTCAACTTTACCAATATTTAGCCTCATCTTCACAACATCAATAATCTTAGATGGATACCTAAGAGACAAAATTAACGGATCCGCATATAAATTATTATCCTTGAATGCCTGCAACTGATCCATCATTATTTGCTTTCTACTGGAAAATCCATTAGATGATGCACCGCCAGTCCTCATCTTAACCACTAAATTATGGTTGTATCTACACTTTATTCTATTTATGTAAATAAAGCGCAACAATGATTCAAAGTCTGCGGCTACCTTATACTTGGTGTTGAAATAGCCAAATTTTTCATAGACTGTCTTTTTACAATAAAAAGTTGGATGAGCAGGCATCAGCCCTATCCTCATCTTCCAAGGTTTGAATCCGGCCGATGAATAATAGCGGACTGGCGTTACTAAATCTTCATTTACATATAGAACATCCCCATATACTGCATCAACGGTACCATCGCCAAAAGCACGCATCTGTTTTGAAACAGCATCAGGTTCCGCCAGAACGTCATCTGAATTAATAAGGCCGACAACATCCCCAGAAGCGGCTTTAATCCCGATATTCATAGCATCATAGATTCCCACATCTGGTGAGGAAATAATCTTCATGCGTCCATTAAATTTAGGCTCATACTCCTTCACTATTTTAAGGGTGCCGTCTTTGGAACCACCGTCCTTTATAATGTACTCAACATCGTCATATGTCTGAGACAAAACGCTCTCTACTGTATCGCGAATCGTTTTCTCACTATTGTATGTCGATGTAACAAGGGATATCTTCATAGCTGATTACGCAATATTACGGAACATAAAGCTCTCTACTCAGATTTTCAGCAGAGATCTATATAGGTCAACATAGTCCTTAAATCTATCTTCTTTGCGAAAATTCTCCTGTATATTTTGAATGCATTTTTGTGAATATAAATTCTTATTCTCTGAACATATTTCTTCTATCCCACGCTTAAGTCCGTCAATATCTCCTTTGCGTATAAGTTTCCCGCATCCTGGCTGTATTTCTTCACAACAACCGCCTGTATCATATGATATGACAGGACATCCACATGCCATGGCCTCTAGATTAGTTGTGGGCAAATTGTCTTCATAGGTAGGGTTAACAAAAATATCAGCAGCAGAATATAAATCAGCAAGGGCTCCGACATTCTCCGTTCTTTCTATTCCAATTATTCCTTTGGGCAATTGTTTTAATTGCTTTTGCGAAAGTCCAACAAGTATAATGGAATAACTATCATCGAGTAGGCTACGTAATTGCATGAAATCATTCAATCCTTTTCGACTTGACCATACATTAGCAACGCCCAATACGACTTTCTTGGAGTTGATTCCATATGTGTGATGAATTTTTTCCTCACTATACCTATGATAGAATACATTTAAATCTATTCCATTGTGTATTACCACTTTAGGATAATCTCTCAAAAACGAATTAGAAATCAAATCTGAGAGCCATACCGAGACAGGCACTAATGTTAAATTATTTAATGATGTAAATGCTTCTTTTTTTTCTTCCCAATTTCTAAAAGAAGCATCATGGAAAAAACTTGCAGGATAGTCCTTCTTCGATGGACATTTGTCGCAATGGCTCAACCACTTTTTGCAACCCATAAAATCAAAATAGGCACAATGTCCAGTGAAACTCCAACAATCGTGCAGCGTCCAAACCACCGGAATCTGTGCCTTTGACAAAAAATCGAATAAAATCTTATAATTAATGTAATAACCGTGAATGTTATGTAGGTGTACAATATCGGGCGAAAGCTCTCGCACTTGCCTTATAAATTTCCTTGTAGCAAGTCTAGAACAAAGCCCGTGGCAGTCAAAGAGGCGCGTAAATATCACATGCTCATAAACCCCAAGATGATTCCCTATCCTTATAGTATTGGAGACGCTATTTGAACAATTCCGACCATAAGAGATATAACTTTCAAATCCGGCTTCCAAAGCAATCCTACCAATATCTTCAGCAATCCTTCCCGTCGACCCTGAATTACAAGTCGAGTTTATTTGTAGAATCTTAACCATTGTGTTGTTGCTTTTTAAATGCGTTCATAGGTCTTATACGCCTGAAGAATGCCTATTTTTTAATGATTCTTTCAAATCTTTTTGTCTACTACAGCAAGCGACTATTTAGTCCAGCAATTATCGACAAAACAAAAAAAATAAATAATCAATAAATCATTTTAGAATAAAACTTATACCTTTATTTAACCACTTTGATAAATTTTCTTAATTTAGAAAAATCCTTATACTTTGCCACCTTACTATAATTCGCACCTGACAATGAAATAATGCCTGAATCAGCCTTTCCCTTATATGTTACGACTCCGCCATTCTTTATCGTAACGTTACTAATGGTATTAGCCGGAGCGTTCCCGTCAGACAATACTATGTTATCGGCAAAAACGCAGCCGTTTTTGCTGCCTTCCCTGCCTTGAAAACGAATGGCACCATCCACAATATTTCCAGTTATTTCATTATTGATGTTTGTTGGTCCTATCTTTGACTCCATTCCTTTAACCCGACGGGAATCGATACTGTTACCTGAAGGGGTATTAGTAACTATGTTTCCATATATTTTAACATTCATGGCCCCATCATCACAGAATATTCCGAAATTAATTCCCATTCCCCTATAATCGTGTATGTTGTTATAACGTACAATGGCAGAATCATTATACTTTCCTATTGTTATGGCACCAGAATCCATCAAGGTGTGCTCTCTATAATTATTGAAATAATCCTTATCATACCAAATCTCATTGCCTTCAACAATACTTGTGATTTTATCTATTTCAGTCGGTATCTTGTCATATCCAACTCCTATCGCACAATATCCGAAGTTAGATATCTTATTATTGGAAACGACATTGTTCTTTCCCGATACATGAATAGCAAAAATTATTTTATTCCACAGACCGGCATTATGAATAGCATTTTCCTCTATTAATACATTTTCTGACAATTTCGAGTCTACACACGAAAGATAACAATTCTCAAATACGTTATTATCAATAGTAACGTTTTTACTTTTATTTATCTTTATTACAGTACTTCTTATAGCCCTAAATGTACAGTTTGTTATTCGACAAGATCGTCCTCTATAATTTTCAATCTCTATTAATCCTTTTCCCCTATTCCCATTACAAATGAAATTAAAATCGGTAATCAGTACACCTATCAACTCATTATTCGCTATCCGTACCAGTCTTGTTTTGTCATAATTACATTCATGAACACTACTGTAATTACTAAATAATTTTCCTCCCCAAATGTTAATATCTGCCTTAGATTCTTTGATATTGCATAGCTTGTATCTGATTTTACCAATTCCATCAGCATTTAAAGATTTGTCATAGTTTATATTGTAGCATTTCTTTCCTTCAGAATAACTTAAATTAGGAACCGTAAAATAGATATGGCCATTCTCTATCTTTAAAACCTTGAAGTTGCCTGCCATAAACCAAAAAGGAATCCAAATATAGGTATTTACACATTCTTTCTCACTTGCATCGGCATAATCTCCGGTTTTGAGCCTGCAGAGTTTTGTCGATTCATTTACAACATCAACATCAGATAATGCATATTTCATTGAATCCCAAATATCCAGATTCCTGCCTGTCGAAGATACAAATCCCACTTCCGGAGTAAACTTTGCATTGGAATATGATTGACCGTTCACATAATCATTCCCCTTTGGTATTAAAGTACTACCATTTCCATAAAAACTAATTACAGCTCCGTCATTTCCCTTATCAATTGGAAACAAATCTTCAGTATAGTAATATGTACCCTTCTTAAAAACGACATCTATTTGAGTATTCCCTTTATTCCTTGCCCCATACACTGAGCTACGCATTTTCTCAAAACTCTCCTGGGAATTGACCGTTATCGTAGTCTTGGCGGTTGATGGGACACAAGACAACACTATGCCGATCAATAAAAAATAATGTTTCATAATATTTCTATCTGTTAAAAAGTTAAGACCTTATAGTGTATCAACTACGTTTTTAATCACATTCAACTGATAAGACGGAGTCCACCCTGAATCAATCACCTCGTAACAAGCTTTACGAATTTCATTACGCTTCGCCCCGTTTTCAGCAATCCATTTACTTATTGTCTGAGCTAAATCTTCAATATTTCCGTATTCAAAGAAAGTGCCTGTCACACCCGGCTTAACGACCTCAAATTCTGGCATTTGCTTACAAAATAAATTATGAGTTATAACTGGCGTCCCATATGTCAAACAATGTATTGCCGTTAGGCCCACATTGCCTGGAGATACACAAACATCAGCATTGTATATCAATACCGCATTTTGTTCTTCATCAAAGCATTCGCCATAAAACCAAACCCTATCAGATAAACTTAACAAATCTACCATTTTTTCAAGTTCATGCCTTTGAGAACCATCTCCGACAAAAATCAAGTTGCAGTCTGTACCGCCTTTCTTCAATAGATCCAGAGCAGAAACTAGCTGGTCTAGCTTCTTAACTGGAGTAAGCCTTCCTATGAAAAGAAGGCAGGGGTACTCATTTCCAAAATGCATTCTGTATATTCCAGAAACGGAAAGATTCTCTCGTATTGCACGTTGTACATCATAATTCAATGAGTTATGAATTGGATATATTTTATTGGCATCCATTCCATGATTTACCATCAAGTCGCGCGCATAATCCCCATATGTGAAAACACCATCACACAAAGAAAAATATAGCATCTTAACAAAGCGTTTAATCCTACCCTCATCGCCATAAAAGCCATGCGTCCAAAAATAGAGTTTAGCTTGGTGATGGAATAGTTTCACACATAGCGCAAGCAACCAGGATGATATAAGCTTAAACTCACCTATCGTTATATAAACATCATACTTTCTGTCAAAAGCCAAGCCAACAACACCTTTCTGATAATATAGCCCCGTACGCTTACCCTTAAACTCTACGAAAGTGCAATTCTTAAAATGAGCTGTATCCATCTTATCAGGACAGTGTCCAAAATACCAGTCACAATTAAAGCTAGATTCTATCAAATTATAAATTCCTGCTCTATAATGAATGGGCTTATTCATTACTAAGCATAGTTTTAAACCTTTCATGATTTTCAATTTTTGTTTTGCTTCATATTATCACCTATTAATAGAGAATAACACGCATAACCAAAAGCGCATCCTAAAAAAGTTCTAAAAGACCCTATCCAATATCCACTAAATAGAAGTTGGAATGCACCACTTAAAAAAATTAGCATAATAAAAATTCCTGAAGGATATCTAAGTGAATACCTATATAGCTTAAGAAAAGATTCAACAAGAATATAGGTAAAAAGGAAAAGCCCAATTAGGCCAGACTCGGCAAGCAAATCAGTAAATAAATTATGAGAGTAGAAACCGACTGTCCACCATATAGAACCTATACCATAGCCCCACAACGGCGATGACAGGAAAACCTCAAGGGACTTTTTCCATAAGCCCTCCCTAATGTCATCCTCGGTTAACGTTTCACTCACCCTGTTAAACCCCGCCGAGTGTAATATATCGAAATAGCTAGCGGCTATAACAAACACAGAAATCAAGGCCGCCGCTATAAGGAAAAATTGTTTTTTGTGCATAGCGATTTCCTCTCGCATTGAATATACTAAATATATTGTAATAAAAATTATAAACAGAAACGCCCCCCTACCTCCACTCATTAGACAGAGCACGAAAGTAAACATCATATTTACAATCATTAAAATATTGAATATCTTCTTGCATCTAATCTTAGCCGGAGAAAGGAATACATAATATGCACTGGACATATACATGTAAGACATGGCGTAAGAGACAGATTGATATGTCAAACTACTTTCATCGCGTCCAACAATTTCTCCTACCATGACCGCCTTCATTCCTAACGTTCCGATTATGATAGATATTGGGATTACGAAAAAAGGCAGGAACTTGTCAACCTCCAACTTGTCATAAAATCGAGCGAACTTACATCCTAAATATGCACCTGGGATACACTGGGCGCCGAATACAAGCAAATAGCTCCAAAACAGATCAATCCGAGGGGTATTTATAAGAGATGTAAAGTACATCAACAATAGCATAATCGCCAAAAAGCCCATGATTTTTAAGTCTTTTTTCTTAAATCTCTTGGTGAATATATCATATATCATTACGCCATAGACGATGACTGCCAGAAACGCAACCCCTTTCTGTTTCATACCGCTTTCTGCCGTAGTACCTGTAGCCACAAGGAAGCTAGAAAAAATATCATTCGAGAATACAAAAACAAGAAAAAGCAGAGAATAGAATATGTTATATAATTTGATTTTCATATGAATTCAAACTATCTGAGATATGAAGGTATCAACTTTACGTTCTGATGCATAACCATCACCTACCAAGGGCTTTTCTGCAAGTATGGCAGATGCGATGGCATCAGGTGTCACATCATCCAGTAATACGCCTAGGTTGTAATGTTCTATCAGCATTCCTAAGAGACCTTTGCTTGGTCCTATCACAGGTTTTCTGAATAAAGAGGCATAGCCAAGAACACCACTGCTTTGAGCCGTATTATAATAGGGAATCAAAATACAATCAGACGAATAGCAGAAATCATAGAGAACTTCATTGGGCAAAAAGTAGTCAAAAATACGAATTCGTTCCTTACATGTACATTTTCCCAGTTTGGAATAAAAGTCATCCTTTATCCCTGCATAGATTCTACCTGCAAACACGAATATTTTGTTCTCTGATTGTTCTGGTGTCAACATCGCAATAGCATCCAGAATGTCCAAAGTTCCCTTACGTCTAGTAAGTCCTCCAAAATGCAAGAAAACTTCATCCTTATTTGAGGCTTTAAGTAAAGATTCCCGGACATCATTAACACTATCCTTATTTATATCTGGCACAGGATCAATCAGATAGTAGAATTTGTCTGTATTAAACTCACGATTTAAACACTTAACTGCATCCTTGTCATTCAATAAAAAAATCTTCCCAATATTTTTCGAATGACTTATCGTACGATAAAAAGCCTTATTTATAAAAGCCTTGACTCTTGATGTTTCTTCATATAGAAAAATCCTATACAAAATTCCGCTTAATTTAATTTTTCCCCAACGATAACCAATTATTGCGGGCAGAATTTGGGCAAACGAAATAAAGAACATTTCATCAACTTTGAATAAACTTGCCCTATTTTTCAGCAAAGCCGCGAGATGTCTTGATTTTTTAAGGGCATTTCCTTTCTTAATCAATTCTTCCTCATTGTCATCCAAATAATCAACTATTATATTAGAAGACTCTCCCCACGATTCAACGTACGAGGATAATCTTTCGTTAAGGAGAAAGACATATTCTTTTGTGGACTTTTGTGCACCTTTAAATAGATAGGAAATATATTCCACATGATGTCCCGTAAATTCGGAATCAAAGATTATAGTTCGCATTTCAAGCATTACTCCACCCTGTCGTCAGACGGAGTTTTATATACTAAATTATATCTAAGTTTATAAACCCATTTATTCATTATACCGATATGATAGAGTAAATCCAGCTTTGCCATTTTCTTCCTGTAGGTAATCGGATCAACCTTTCGATTTGATACAATAATTCTAGGATATGTAGAATTTGGATATTCCTTAAATTCTATATGACTTCTATTCCCCGAATTAAACTCCTTTTTACTTTTTGCATACATCCACGGATAATCTCCAAACTGGGAAGGATCCCTGTATGGCTCTATACCATTTTTTCTACATATAATTGACAATACGGATTGGTCCTCCCGATGGGATATAAAATAATCAGGGTTTTTTATATCTGTGAAACTTTTGTTCTTGATATTAATTTTGTCTTCGCAAGCAATCCGCCATTGCATGATCACGTCCCTGGAAAATTGAGTGTTTTTAATTAACAAATAGCCACCTAGAATTTGATGTTCCATTCTGTCACTTACATGCCCCATATTGACCATTGTCTCCATTTTGGTAAATTCAGATTGTAACAATGGCAACTCAAAACACATCACATCAGTATTGTCTCTTACCATGCAATCTATCAAGTGATATATGGAATCCACGAAATACGCTCCGGCATCCACATACATTAAATAATCACCATCTTTCATTTCAGAAAGTGTCTTTCCAATGAAATACGGCTTCCACAGCCAAAAACCGTCTCCACGTGTTTTATCGCCTAGAATTTCCTCATTATCGCTATAATACTTGTTATCAATATCTTTAGCGCTATATTCTATCACTTTGTCTGCATTACCAAACTTATATGCCGTAAAAGAATTATACTTTCTCGATAATTCAAATTTTTCGTCACAATAATTGATAACCACAATGTGCCTGCCATCTTTATTCATAAATAGACCCTATATTTATAACCAATAATTCAATAAAATATTAATAGTTCCCAAATGCCGACTTGATTATACTTTTACATAAAGTGTCAATTGTATATCAACGCATTGACTTGATAAGATGGAATAGCCAAATTTTTACTTCAGCCATAATCCCTTAGCTGTTCCATTAACTATCTTACCGACCTGTATTTTCATAACTATCCCAAGAAAAAGACATGCAATGGCCGGTATTGCCACCGCACCAACCAATCCAAAAGCCCTACTACTATAAGTATACATTGGCCATGAGATAAATGCCAAAATAATATAGGCTATCATTTGTATTCGTACCGCTCCAGTCCCATTTATAATATTAATATATACAGCCGCCAAGGTATGTGCTATCATATAAAAACACATTGCAACAGAAAGTGAATAAGGAATTGACACAGAGTCTCCTACCCATAAACGATATGCAATCGGAGAGAATAATAACAATAGTAAATAAGCAACAATGGAGAGGATAAAAAACCTATTCATTATTCTTTCAGTTTTTTTCATCCAAGCAAAATCTTCACGTGCATATGCATCAGTAACCGCCGACCAAATCGGAGTTACCACTATTGTCACCACCATATACACAACATTAAAATATTTACTTACCACATTGTATTGTGTAACTGCAACTGGACCGATTTCTCTAGATATAACAATATTAATTATTTGGAAAACAAATATTACGCAAAGATTAATTATAAAAAAACGAATTCCTAATGTTAGTATATCCTTTATAAGAGAAATATTTATAGCTTTTACTGAAGGTCGAAATTCCTTATACTTCTCTAAGCCAAATATTATAAATGTAGCAATCAAAAGGACGATCGAAGGTATCCCAGAATAGTATGTAGCAAGATTAACAAGAGAACCATTCGTAGTTTTAGTCAAAATAAAAAGAACCAATAAAGATATCCACTGTCCAATCCCTCCAATAATCGCAGCTAATCCATTTCGCTGATCTGCCATTAGGAGATATGATATGTTGTTAAGAATCATATTCAAACATATAAACGTAACAACAATACCAAACACAATACCTAATTCTTCTTTATAATCACCAGAAATCTTTAAGAACTGAGCCCAATCTATTGATGAATTTATCACTAATGAGGCAATCCAAACCACCAGTACAATGCATGTCACTGCGAAATAAGTTGTTGATACATACTGTTTTGCCAATTCGCACTTATTTCCAGCTAATGCTTCTGCATAACGATTCCTAAAACCATTTCCCAAACCAAGATTAAAAAAACTGACCCATCCAATTACCGCAGACAATGATAACCAAACGCCATATTTCTCTGCGCTAAGATAATTAATAGTTAACGGAACTACCAATAGCTGAACAATGATGTTTGACGTACGTACCAACAATGATACGACTGCATTTTTTGCAACATTTTTTGTTCTATCATCCTGTGAATTAAATCGTTCCTTCCATTTAGTCAGTACTATAGAATGCAACTTTCTAATAATATTGCCCATAAAATCTTATTACCTAATATTAACTTTTATAACGGCTCCCCGATAGTAATTAATAAGTACCATATTATGCATTTAGCCTGAATTATACATAAATAGGCAAAAAAGGCGAGAGAAATCTCCGAAAATATTTAGCCTGAATTATTCATGAAAAAGCAAAAAAAAGCGAGAGAAATCTCTGGAAATATTTGGTAGTCAGAGAAATAAGTGTTATATTTGTATAGTCAAAAAGTCAAACACAAATTTTTCTCTCGCCATGTGCAAAACTAATACATATCGAGATCGGATACGACAATGAAGGCAAACCCGTCTCCCTGCATGTCAGCG
>Ga0181612_163321_pt1 | contig 23861 bp, 9 predicted proteins | sample HoacroProtozoa21_FD_119630 | JGI IMG/M metagenome (GOLD analysis project Ga0181612, IMG submission 119630) | Hoatzin crop microbial communities from Cojedes, Venezuel. Combined Assembly of Gp0051906, Gp0051904, Gp0051908
ACGTCTTCCGATCTATCTTGTGCTCGATCAGAATCATTTTGTTGCTCAAGTGAATACCTTATACACTAATACAATAGTTACTAAAGCCAATCAACTTCGGATTTGTGGCCTTGCAAATGCCAGTTCGTGGTCACTGTTTTTCAGGATCTTTTGCAGGTGGATGTGTGAAAGCAGCTTATCTCATGAGAACAGAGAAGGGAGGCACAGGATGCGCTGATCCTTCAGGGTGATGAGACAGTGCTGTTCTGTCTCAAGTTATACGGTTTCCCACAGTCCTCCATCCTGGAGAAAACAGCACTTGCTTCCTTGGTCTTTTTCATTTAGTGCATTTAAGTTCTGGGCAGGATTTTCCTCCCAGATTCGCCAAGCTTTGGACACTGATGGCAGCACAGTGTGCTGAGGGTAGGAAGAACTATGGCAAGAAATGCAAGTCCTAGTCTCTCTGAGGTGAAGATGGTTTTGGCAGACAGTGTAGGCCAGGAGGTGCTGGGATAGGGCAGGAGGAAGGGAGAGGAAAGCACGGTCAGTTGGTTATTTCCTGACGGTAATTGTAGAAGACAGTAGTATGGGTTGCCCTTGGTCAGCTGAAGCAGATCTTGTGTGGTGTTTGTTTTCAGTAATAGAATATTTTTAAAGTCTGATCACTGGGGCTTCTTTCCATCAAAGCTTTTCAAGATAAGACCCTGGCACAAAGCCTCGCTGCCCATTCCTTTCTGCTGTCCACCAGCCATCCTCATTTTCTTCAATGACAAGTACAACGTCTCCTTCACTGATGTCCAGTTCATCCATGTTCTGAAAGGAGATGGGGAAAGGCAATGTGGTTAGCCTGAGAGCACAGGAGGGCCCAAGCATGTACCTGGTGGGGTTTTTTTCACCCTGCTTTTCGTCAACAGTCTGCCAGTGTCCTTCTGGTTGTGAATGAGCCTGAAATACCTGACAGTGAGGGTTAAGCACTTACTGAGCTGGCTATTTTCTTAAGATCCTGCAGTTTCCCCAGCTTCCGTGGTGTCTCCTCGTGAGCAACATAACTGTTGTATCATTGGGGAAGGCCAGAAAGGGTTAAATACGACTGTCTTAAACTAGCTATCCATGACCCTTCTGCAGTCTGCAGGTGTTGTTAAATAAAACAGTGCACAGCTTAATTCCCAAGGGAGATAACAGTGTATCTACTAATCCAGGCCTTAAATAGGTGTCTCAGTTCTTTTAATACGGAACAGCGGTGACCAGTGGAGATACAGCGACTCTTCCTGAGATAGGTAACTTCTATCTCCAAGACAAATGGAGTAGCTGCAAGTAAGCTATCGCTGAGCTCTCGGGCAGCTATCAGCCCATTCAGTGGTGCTGTCCTATTTTCCACAGGAAACCACTTTGCTACCCGCAGTGTAGTAAAACAGAAAACAAGGTAAGAGAGGCTTCCAGATATGTTTGCATCAGCTAAATCTAAATATAATGTACCTGAGTAAGTAAGAACGGACTCAAAAAGTGGGAGGCCTCAATATACTAAAAGAAGTAACAGGCTCTTTTCTCAGCAGGGAAAATCCATGTGTGTCATGTTTTTGAGGCAACTGCTGGAGTAAGGATCTGACAAAGAGATCCAGCAGCCTCCTCAGGGGAGAGAGGCATTAGCAGAGAGGTACTTTCAGCTGTGCTTGGATGAAATTTCTGGCAAATAATAAAAAAGTGTTTAAAACAAAGCAGAACAAAGAATATATAATAAAAGGCGTCAGAATGCTGGTGTACCTAAGACGAAGTGCTCCTTTCCAGGCCTTACTCTGTTTTTGTCATTTATCTGGCTCTCTACTTTGTCATGTGCCAGCATTTCTTCAGTGGTGGCTATTGATGGCAGGTCCTGTGGTGTGACGGTGTCTTTGCACTGTAACATAAGACGTCATGGACGCTGCGCCTTCTCCTAATCTAAAGCTAATAAAAGGAACCTTTAAACTGACACGTAATTTAACTGTGAAAGTCCCATTAGGTGAGGCTAATGGTTTGACAAGAGTCCGAGAGGTTCTGGAGTCCATTTGAATAAAAAACTATTCATAGCCTGTCCATTTATAACCTTTTACTAATGGTACTATGCCTGGGTAGGTCTAAAGCCTCTGAGAGTTCAATATCCTAGTTAAGAATGCAAGTTGCTCCTGCTGAAAATCTGCTGGTACGCGGACCAGGTCCACTGTGATTCTGCAATTTGCAAAATGGAAGGACAGGGAAAGAGCATGGAAAGCCAGTGTGGTAGACTGAAGTAGGACTCTCTAGATGAGAAGTGAGATCAAACGGAGAAACATTCCTAGATAAGCATATGTTGTGTATTCTTACACAAGGAATCTGCAGCCATTTTCCCTAGGAGAACATTTCACAATAGATGCAAGTTCAGAATGTAGAATACTGCATACTTAGCCATCACGCCCTAAAAAATAAAGTAGTCCTTGTGTTTGCGGTCTCCTGTATCTCTAGGGGGAGGTTGTAACAGCTCAGCACTAATTTAGGAGTGATTACACTAATGTGTAAAGTGTAATCACTTGCAAAAAATCTTATTGTTTCATCTTCAGGCAGCGTGGTCTAGTGATGAGCGCCAAGAACCGGCAGTTGGGAGTTCTGGCTTCTGCATGTGACCCTGACCAATAACTCTCTATGTGTCCCTGGCTGTAAAGTGAAGATAACACCTCCCTCACAGAATTAACACTGTCAGGCTGTTTGGATTAACATAATCTATTTTAAATCTGACACTATGAAATATTTATTTTGAAGCCCTTCGTTACCTGGGCTGTGTAGTCATAAAGTACTCTGTAGTCCTGTGATGATGTGAGTCCAGCTTGTTCATTTACAAAAATGGATGCATAGACTCCGTCTGTTTTCTCTGCTAGAAAAAAAAGAAAAAAGCCAAACCACACACAGAAATAAAGAGTTCAGTTGCTTATAAATGCATGGGATCACATGCAAGAGTTCACAAATACAAGAGTTTCTGTTCTCTCTCTGTCTGGAGATGTACATGTATAGAAAAGCTGTTGTGAACTGTAGGTAAAGTCTTGCACATAAACTGTGTCCGATTGATTAGATGACAATACGCCCACTGAACTTTGTGGGAGGTCAGAAACTAGCTTTAGCCTCACCCAGGTTGGGAAAAAAGTTTACCATGCTGAAGCACAATCCAAAGAGGGAAATGCTGTGATTAAACTGCTTTAAAATGGTTGCTACTGGTGGTAGCAAATCGTAGCAGCTCAGTGACTCACACAGGGTTTTTCTTTTGCCCTTGAGAAAAATGGAAAATACTGTGCCAATGGGTCACTGCACATTTTCCAGTAATTTACATCATTCCCAGATAGTTCTTTATCACTGACATAACTTTTCTGGAAAATATTGTTTTAATCCAGCTTGTCATAATGAAGGAAACCTCTTATTCCTTCCCAGCACCCGCCTGGGAGCTTCCCCTGCCACTGAGGTGAGCAGAGGTTTCCCACATATGACCCCTTGGTGGGTTGATGGTGCTGTGACAGCACACAGAGCAGCTGGCGTACCTGCACCTTCCCACAGTCGATCCTTGGTTTAGCTGTCCTGCTCCAAAGAGCACTGTTGGCTCTTTGACTTCAGATTTTGAAAGACAAGCATGGGAGCCATTGAAAAAGCTGGATACAGAGAATGTTCGCCATTCCTGAGGGTCTTGTCCAGGGAATGTTCTCACCTCCTGTCCCCAGCCTAAGGAAATTTGGAAGTAGTGGCTACCCTCAACTGCTCAGCACCGCATTGCTCTACGTGTGCCCGAGCCGGTGCCTGGCAGGTCCCGCTGGTGTTTGATAGCACTGGAGGGTCTCCCCTGGCTGAGCACCAAATGCAGTAAATAAGATAGTCTGGGCTTTGTTTCTGGGTGCCCAAGTGGGCATGCCTGACAAAGGGCATGGTTTAGAGCTGTTCTAAAAAAGCTTTTTATTTTCTTTCGGTGGGGATCACAGTTAAAATACTTTTGTTTTGAAACAAACCAATAAAAATATCGTAAGCTGTTACTTTCTGCATAGTCAAAATCCTGTTTTAAATGTCATCTGGTAAAGGCCTAGCTGCAAGGTTACAATAAGACAGTGTAACTGTGAAATGACATGCATATTTGCATTCATAAGGCATAAACCTGGTCTATTAAAAACTTCAGGCATTCTCTTGGATTTTAGAGGTAGTGTGTTCTACCTTAGGATAAAAACAATTATCTAAGTCAGACTGTGGTGTGCTGAATGCGCAGTTCCCCTTTGCCCACACAGAGATTCTGAAGGTTACGTGGATTATTTGGCACTTTAAACTAGGAAATTTGCTTAATACACATCCAAGCTAAATTTTGTTTCCTGACTAGTCTTGCTCTTGATTGCCAACAGGAGAATATCTGCTGTACCGCTTCTGCTCTATGTCAAATCTTGATTTAGCAGTGTGATCTAAAACAAACACATCTGGTGAACTTATTTCCTGAAGAGGCGTACCAAGAGGAGGGGCTGAAGGAGTGACACTTTCCGTGTTGTTTTTGCTGCTGCCATGCAGTAGTTCGGAGAATCTGCAGAGAAGCCAATGACAAAATGAGTGAACAGGACTGGGTATGAGCATTCCTTCGTCTCAGCTCTCTGACTCAACCTTCCCTCCATCTGCTGCAGCACTGGGTAGATGGCATCTCTTCCTGTGGCTGTCTGTTTTCATTTATGCTGTAGATATATTTATCTTCAGTTAAAAACATATTTTTTAAAAAATGCAGCAGAATACTGAGCCATCAGTCATCACGAAATTGTGCACAAAATGCATCAGATAGTATTCTGATGTTGTTCCAAAGGCTTATGGTGCAAAAATCCAATTATTTCACAGTATTTATATGATGAGAAGTATCAGTTGTTTATAAGAGATTATGATCCCTTTATCTTTAAGGAAAACTGATGCAATTTAGAATACAAAGTTTGTATAACGAGCATTTCTAAAAACTGTGAATTTAAGTGATTTTTTTTTTTTTTAATCCATCCCTAGTTATTTGCTGTATCACAGCTGGGTGCTGGAGAATGAGTAAAGTGAGAATATAGGTTAGGATTCTCAAGCATTGGTAGAAATAGCATTGCATGCCTAAGGCATATTTAAAGGGTCTGATTTTTCTGCTGGTGAACACTTAATGTTTCTGGAAAATGGACATCCAAACTCCACAGTTTCTGACAAACTCAGACTGAGTGTCTCTAGGCTGCTTGCCCATGCAGAGCACGGTTGTATTCTAAATGGCGGTACAGTTGTCTTCTGTAACTGTATAGTATGCAGCATTAGAATTCATTATTATAGAAGATCTGGTTTCTGACCGAGAAAACAAAGTATTGTGTTTAAACCTTATCAGCTCACTGACAAGCCTGGACCACATTTTAAATGGGAGATCACAGCCTGCTCCTTGTCTTTGCCATGTAATAAGGCTTGTCAAGGTATAAAACTCTTCTGCTTTAAATACGAAGCCGTTCCCACTGTGAAATAGCCATTTTAGTATCAAATATTTAAAGCAATAGATCTAGCATGCTCTTCTGCTGATATAACTGCATCCATGTTGTAGCATTTACCAGCATAAATGGATCAGAAAAAGAAGAATCGCCTCCCTAATCATCACAGTTATTTCGCTAAGTGTTTTTTCCTGTGGTGTACATACAGAGAGCAGCTCTTTGTTCTGCTCAGCTGGACGGTGCAGTAAGCCAGGAGGTATTGCCAAAAAAGACAGCTCTCCCCAGCCTTTGCTCCCAGCAAGACTCACCTTTGCCCTCCCTTGAACAAAGTGGTTTTGTTGCTATGTGCCATGACTCACTGGGAAAGCGGAAGTAAGTGCATGCTATCCGTCGCTGGCCAGCTAATTGTTTTATGAACTTGTCTGCTGTCTCTCTTCCCACTAGGCCATGGCAAAATTACCCTGACTCTGGTTTTAATACGTTTGTGTCTTCTGTCAAGTTATGTTTATTGACATGTAACTGCCTCTTGCTACAATGATGGGAGTAGTGACTTTCCAAGCCCTGCTCCTGTCGCCATACATTGCCATTCATAAGGAGAAATACCTGTTCTGGGAACCGAAGTTTGTCACTCACCTCTTTATCATCCCACAAGACTGGGTTGGGCTGCTGTTGCTTCTGTTTGGCTCTCTGTTGTAGTAGTTCTCATAGCCTATTGCATCTGCAACAGGGCAATAAAAGTGAGATGTTCAACAGGCAAAACTGCTTTCTCCCCGCCAGAACACAACTGACAGTCGCAACCATCAGGGCTGCTGGAGCAAACTGCAACGCAGCACCTATCTGCACTCGCCTGTAATGTGGCTGGAGCAGCTGAGGCGGACCTGGGGACTCAACAAAAGCCGTTTGAGTGATTGTAAGCAGATATGTCTATGGTAGCAAGGCATGCTTGACCTGAGACAAGCACAGTCAAGGTCCTGAAGAACCTTTGTAATAGCTGTGGCTAACCCTAATTAAGGCAGCATTTTCCTCCATGACTGTTCCCTCTGTTGCCTTAAAGCTCAGGATTTCAGGGAGCAGAGCAGGGTCATTGTGAGCCTGGGATCATATTCATGATAGAATTGACTCCAGTGTGGTTTGTTTCTTTTTTTCTTGGTGTATTGAGTCAGCAATTTTTCTCGGAGCTGGGGAGATTTCTGAACTTTACTGTCAGCAGCGACAATGAGCAATTTCCTGGTCTGTGCTTTTGCTTGAGTGTCTCCCTGCCTTTCATATCTCCCCCGTCCACCTCCTGAGAGCTGAACTGCTGTTTACTCAGAGTTATTTGGGTTTTGTTTTCTCAGACACAGTTCCTTCACTCTCCCCTATGGTGTCGTTAAGGGTGAAATTGAGACCTTTTCTAAGTTTAGCTTTACAGATGAAATAGTTACAGATGGATTTATTTATTTTTCATCTCATACCTCCCAGTGTAGTTGCTTAGAGCTGGTGGCCAAACACCCTTTCTGCCTTCTCTGTGTTAAAGACAAACAAATGTGAATGAAGTCTGTGATACCGCATTATCTCCATTCTGATAGCAGCAAGTTACGAAAGACATTGGACTTGGGCTAAAGGTTGTGTTGACATTCTCACATTGGGTCAGCCAAGATCATGAGCAGAGCAGGCATGTACAACTGGTGAGCGTGAGGAATCCTTACAAATAAGATTTTTCAGTAACTGGAGACTTTTCTGACCAATTTAAGGGTCTCCTATTACTTTTCTAGTCTGTCACCTTGGTATAGTTTCTAGTCTATAATGCATTGAAAGATTAGGTAGAAGAAGGTTGTGAGCAATAGCATCAAGAAACCAAAAGGTTTGATTAGGATGAAGGTCTCCTGCTACACAATGCAAAACATGTGGGTTTCCTCCTGCACTTCGTAAATAATAAAACAGATCCACAGCTCACCATGTGCTACTGTGCAAACTCATTAGTCAGAGCTGTGGAGATACTAGGATGTTACTTCCAGAACATGTCACCTTCAGACGGTGGCAAAAAAAAAAAAAAACAACACAAAAGCAAATTAGTTGTTTCTTTGCCTCTCATAAAGCTCTCCTGGGTTTTTTTTTATTAGAAATGAGTCCTGACATAGCCACGAGCTGTTTGCAGAAAATTGCCTAGGCGACTGGAGAATGAGAAATCTCACGCAGGGAAAAAACAACCCTACAACCTAGCTGAGAATTACAAATTTTTTAGTGTACAGAAGTTGTTTCACACTGTTGCAAGGCACGGTTCTCCCTTCTGCCAGTGCAAATGTAGTTTTGCCTTGGTAAATGCTCCTATATCAGTGAAATTAAATCCCCTATGCGAAGAAGAAGAAACTATAGCAGCAAAATGTTATCTGGTGCACCCGTATCAATAGATTTGTTTAAAAAAATCCCCAAATCCCAATTCTTAATCATCACAGGTGTGATGATTAAGACCAGGTGAAAAACAGGCCTCCAATGGCTCAGTGCTGAGTTAACAGCAGCATCCAGCTCTGCCGGAGAAGTTCCTTGGTTGTAATTGCTGGCAGCTCTGAGCTCTGGGATGAAATCAAAGCGGGATAAGCTGTTCCTGTCCAACATAATTATCCCTTGGGACAGGGTGTTCAAACTGCTGGTGTTCGTACCTATACAACTCCTAGCATGGAAGGTTTTTATCAGTATAAAATCTTCTTATGCCTGTATAGCTTCTTCCCCACTCCAAGTGGAAGTAAGCTCTATTGGTACTGCTGAGGGGACACCAAGGGGATTTTCTCTTTGACGTAGCAGGGTGGTGTTAGAGCAGATAGTGGAAGTGAAACAGTATCTGTGCATGGATTAAAATAAAAAATCAATGGTGGAAGAGCATAGATCTGTATCATCAGCTAATAAAGAGATGAAATAATAGGAATTTTTCTCTCCTTTTTACAAAGACGGTGAATCTTTGTTTACTGCAGAAGTTGCACAAAAGTGGAAGCATTCACTCAGTCTATAAATACCTTATATTGCTTGTTGAAGTCAGAGGTCATGGTTTGTGTTTGGCCATGTGAAACATTAGATAGTGTCCTTTCTGGTGGTGTGTTTGGAGAGCTCCTACCCTTTAGCAGCACATTCTCATTTTACAACTGCTCTTAGCTCTTGCTGTCCCAGTCTTCATTTCAGCCCAGAGCTTTCGATCTTTGAAGTCGATGAAAAGGCTGCTTTGGCTTGAATGGACAGAGTCTGTGAGCCTTACATTGCTTCTGTGTGCTGGAGCAAAGCCAATTTAATTCAAAATTTCCTCCAACTAGGGTCTTGCCCTTATACAAATAACTTCCTGAGAGGAAAAAAGATGTTATTCCCCATTGGGCAGGTGGAACAAAATAGAATACAAAGTTTGGTCCTCTCTGTGCTACAAATGAGGAGGCAGCACCTCTGTCAAGGGGACACCAGGGTGCAGTTACACATTAAGTTGACTCTGACTTGTCACCACTGCAGGAAATTGAGGTCGCCATCTCTGCAAGGCAGTTTGCCACCTCCTTAGCGGTGCCAGTTCAGCTGTACTGTGAAATGAGTGTGGTTGAAAAGCCAAAACAACTTTTTTTGTGTTGGGGGGTTATTTTTAACCTGGATCATTTGGCTACCCCACTTACAGAACCACCCAAGGGGCGATGGCAGCACAGTGAGGGTATAGTGAGCTGTGGCGGATGGGAATGAATAGCCGGAGCAGAAACTCCTCCAGCTGGCTTCACCTCCCAAGGACATGTACCGCACAACTGCAGCCCCAGCCTGAGGGGTGATTCATCTGACAAGACCAAGAGGAATAATTACCTGGAGGTTGTGTTCCTGTCATTTTAGTCTTAATGAAGTAGTCTATGTCCGACTCTACAACGCAGTTCTCCAAGCTTACCCGAACCTCTTCATAGAGCTGCAAAACAGAATCCAAGAACTTAATTTAATTTATAACATTTCACATTGAATTAACACTAATGTTCTTCTAATACTTTTCCCCGTAAGAGACGTGTTATGCTTGACACATGTTGGACATGGACAAATCTTTGGCCTGTCCCTCATACAAACATTCTTGTAAACACAAATGTCTATTTGTCTCTGGATATCCTTTTAAGAGAGGAGGATGAAAGCAGTCCAGGGCTTTTCAGTGCAATGAAGAAAACAAAGGAAACAAAGTTCAAAGTCAAAACTAGTGTGTTCTTTATGTCTTCCAATTTTGAGACCTTGACTGGATGCCTTTCTGAAAGTTGTGCCCAAGTCCAAATGTACTCGACTGAACGTTCTGGTAGCTGGAAGCATTCCCCAACAAACCGAGGGGAGGAATGTCACCAAGTGTGACACACGGTGTCTACATCTAGTCATGTATATGGTTTACATCTAGAGGGAACAAGCAGGATTGAGGATACCCCTCCTCACAGAACATGCCCAACAGCCGGGTTGCTGGAGGCAGTCCACAGGCGCCAAGAAGGGCAAGCTAGTGCTGTATCATTAGAGCACTCTTGCTGCTCCTCTTCCTCCTCCGTACGTGAATCTGCTTGGCAGGTGCCCCTACCTCATCGTCCTTCACACACTGCATGGAGAGCTGGTTGCAGTGAACCCACAGCGAGTTGCGGAGGATGGTGATGCGGTCGCACTCCTGGACCTGGAAGACCTAAAGCCAAAGAGATATGAGGTAGCCTCATGATAGTTATTCATTTGCAATGCAGGCAGAGACAGGACTGGGGCTCCTCTGGGCCCAGTTCATTTGTCTGCAAACCATTCTGAAGGATTCTTTTTAAAGGACGTCTTTTCAGCTACTGGAGAAACTACATCTGCTTGTTAGTGCTCAAGAATTTGCATTAATTGACGGCACACATTAAAGTTCAGTTTTACAGACAAAAATAAAACAGGGGAAAGGAACCAGTATCTGGATTTGACTGCTCTCTCTACTGCCAAGGATTTCGGAGTCAGGGTCCTGTCTGCCCATCGCACTGAAATTTTGGTGTTGAACAGATCAGTAAAGTCCTGTCATGAAAGGGTTGCGTTTATGTTAGAGGTAGAGCCAAAACTATCCATCTCTGCCTTCCAAGAATCTCTTTTCAAACTTTTCTTCTCTGAAAATGTTTGAGGCTCTTTTGGAGTTGCCTGTGTTCATTTCTAAAGTTATTTTCATGGTGAAGATAAGGCATTTTTCTTTCTTCAGAGTTTACTTCCTTCATCTGTCTGATTTTCTGATGTTGTTGCACAGCTTGGGAATAACGAAGGGGGAAACCAGAGAAGTGTGAACTGATCTGGGGGAAGGGGGAAACCAGAGAAGTGTGAACTGATCTGGGGGAAGGGGCAGATAAACTCTTTCTTTAAAAAACTTAAAAAAGAAAAAAACACCTCAAAAACACCCTGATCTCTAAGTTGTTGTAAGTAGAACATCAATTCTTGGTTTTCTGTGAGGTGTGAAACCTCAGATGCTTCCAGCCATCTGTTTCCATCTCTGTTTGCTAGTAATTATGTCCAGAACACCACAAAAGTACACAATATTCAGCAGAACATTCAGTTGGGTATGCTGCCTGCCATCTAATATCTTACCATCTGAAAAAAAAGAAACCAACCAAAAAACCACAACAGAAAAAGGAGCCCATCAAGGGAGTCAGCTGGCGTTGGGACCAGTTTCTGAGAGAACCTGGAGGGTGGAGAATGAGTATTTCAACATTCATTCTGAAGAAAAAAAACATGGCTACAGCTTAGCCCCTCAGAGGCTGCTGAAATAGCTCAAGAGCCGACTGGGAATTTTCCAGGTAAATGGCGTCCTACTGGGAAATGCAGCTCATCAAAGAGGGAAGTGTAGTGACTCTGGGCCTGTCAAGCCCTTCGCAAAGTAGAGCTGGCTGTTGTGGTAGACACATCGCTCGTGCTCCACTGGCTTATACAACAGACTGCTAGTGAACCTGGGCACCTTGTGCCGCGGAATATGGTACAACACCCACGACAAAGGTCATCCTAAGTGCTGCCACTTGCTAGCTAAGATTTTCGGGCTATGGATGTGCAGCGCTCAGCTAGAGACCTAAGTGATCTTGGCACTTCCAGATTCCCTACTATTCAGCTAGAAGCTTGGGATCTTAAGCTGCTTTTGTACTAGTCACTAGTTTTAAATGCCTCAAAAAAATCTATCAGTTCTAGCTACAAGCACTTTCAAAAGAAGGTGTTAAAGATGCTCTTGCTTTATGAATGGTCGTTTGAATTAAGCAGCGGGCAGGCCGCAAGCTCTGTGGGCTATTCCAAATTTAGCCATGTGTGAGAAATGAAGTGGCTTGGGCTGTGGAACACTTTGCTTGTTTGTTGGCTTTTTAAGAAGGGGAAAAAATGTGCATCTTGGGAAAATTAAGGCTTGGCACAATTTCTGTGGAAAGCCTGCCATGCCAGCCATGGGACTTTCCAGTCCTCCCAGACAGGGAATATTTAAGAGGAAGGAGAGAACTGGAAAGCTGTGCTCCTGGCATTTTATTTTACGCGAAAATAAAGCCTGCAACAAGTAAACATAGCAAAATCATACTTTAACAGATGGGCAAATGTATTTGAAAGATTAATGTGATCAAATATGTGGCTGGTTTGGATGTCAACCAGTTCCTGTAAATTGCTGTGCAGAACTTACTAGCCAAGTGCAAACAGAGACTTTTCCAGCACCGCCTTTCAGTTGAAAGATTACTCCATGGCAGAGGGCAAACATTCTTGCAGGTGACTATAAACTGCTATGCAAAATGAAGATTCTGAGTGGCTTGGCTATTGTTGCTCTCCGAATGCTACGGTACATACTTATTTAGCTTAGCTAGAAAATTTTATTTTTAATTTCCATTGAGCTGGAGAGATTAAAAAAAACAAAACCAAACACACACAAAAACCTCTCCTGCATTAGAACAAGAAGCTGTTCTGGAAGCCTTTTGCAAAACATAATCTATAGGGAACCTTTTGTTTGGAAGCCTCTTGCAAAACACAACCTAAAGGGAATCTTTTATTTGTTCATTTTTAATGGATTAATTTAATTCTTCCTGTTGCAATTTTGAAATTCATTATTTAAACTAAAAATGAATTTTCATCTCTACATTTCTATTCATTTTCTACTGAAATTACATTTTGTCACAAATGAATTATTTGAGAAACAACCTTACCTTGGCTGTGATAGGTCATCCCTAAAGCTAGTGTATTCTTAAGTTGTGGGTGAAAACTGGCAACAAATGCTTGCAAATAGGTTGTACCCATTCATATATTGCTCCATTTCTCACACCTCTGCACTTATTCCTCTCCTTTATATTTACACACATACGGTGAACAAGCAAGGAGAGTGTAAGCAAGTGAGACAGCTAGCAGCTATGTCTAAATCAACTCTGGTTTTCGCAGTATTTTTACAAAGGCATCTGCTGAGACTCCACACAGAGCAAACAGCAAAGCCCCTGGGACGATATCTCAGGTCTTAGACTGATATCTGCAAGTAGGATAAAATAAAGAGCACACAAACATATCGCTGCAAAAGTCAACGTTTACCTTGCAGGTTTTGATATGTTCCTGTTCCCATTCTGTCCTGACCTTATCCAGCTGCTCAATGTTCTGTTTGTACACGTTCTCTGTAAACGCAGACACGCATAATACAAACCCAACAGTTAGGAAGAAAAATGATACAATCTTTCTTTTTTTCCTCCTATTAGGACTTGTTTCTACTGTGGTTCTTACACTTTAAGCCTGTGGTTTGCTAGACTATCACAAGAATGTGTGAGCTTGAAACTGGTGGGCCACAAGGATATTGGGGTTTTTTCTTTGCAGTTTTAAACTCAAGTAAGGCTTTTCTCTGCATGGTTTGCAGATCATTTATAAACTTTGTAGTGGGGATAATGCAAATCAGAGATGAAGAGCCTGAACCATGCTTGGGCACTGAGCATCCTTAGGCTCTTTCTGTGCTGGGCCAGCCAGGTAAGCCCTGTGCTTTGGTGCAAACTTTTACATGAGCAGCGAGGGACAAGTCTGAACTCACGCACCAGCTCAGGTGCTTGCTGGCCTGTCCATTCTGGATGTATTTCTGGCTGGAGACTGCTACCATAGGGAACCTGGGGACCCTGTCTCTGGTTTGGGCTACTGGGGGCAATTTGAGTGTCATTCTTTTGTGCTTTCAAACTTGCTTCAACAAGAGTTTTTCTTTCCTGGGTGAAGTCCCTAAAGGAGGTCTTCTGTAAATTCTTTAATGAAAGTAGGAGACTGGCATTTCCACAAAGGAAAGCAGACGTAGATGACTATCAGGTTGCTGTTCTTTAGAAGCTTCTTCATTAATCTTTGGGTAGGTGACTTTGGGAAACCTGACTGAAAACAAAGCCAGCCTGGGTGGTTTTGGATGGTGCTCTATCAAAATCAGTGTGCTGGCAGATCTTTGCTGAGAAAAAGCTTAGTTCAGTTGCAAATAAGGCATCACCTGCTTCATTTGCTGCATCTCTGCATTGCTTGGCTTTGTTCTGGCTCTGAAACAGGAAAAGAAACACCCCAAATTAATTGCTGACCATATTTTTTTGCTTCTGCCCCAGTTTTTTTGCTGCCCATTCCTTTTCCCTTTCTAGGGGAAAGGCTCAAACTTGCAAACACTTCTTGGCTGTCCTGCCTTTATGCACGGTTCTGTTGAATGTGTGCTATGGAGAAGGGACCAGAATTTCACAGATGCAGCCATAGGTCCACTGACTTCAAGGGAAATCTGGCAATTTACATCTTTCCATTCCAACATCCCTGCCATAGGAGCTCAGTGCTGGCATGACCCAGCCTGAAGCTTGTGTCTGCTTGCTGAGTTGTTTTTTTCTCAAGTGTTTGATGTGCTTTTCTAAAAGATATTTATAAGCAGAAATAAATGGCAGTTAAAATTCTTCATCTTCCAAGCTCCTCATGTAATACACAGATGAACATAGCCTTTAAAATACTTTGCAAATGCCAGATTATTTCCCCTAAGAACTCAGAAGCCTAAAAGCAAAATTCACTCTGAGTAGAACTTTTTCAAAAACCTGCAGCTTTTAACAAGTGAAAATACAGTGATTATTGACAGCTCTGTACTCCCAGGTCTTTCTGCACAGATGGTTATGACAGTACATTAATGCACAGCTCTAGACATCAGTGTAACACGTTCGTCGTTCTGCCCTTCAAGACAAGGCTAAGGTAGGGGTTCTTATCACCATATTCCTCGTCACAGCTGGTTGGAAAAAGTGTAGTGAGCTGGGAACATAAGCTTCATTCTTATTTGCTTCCTGGCCCAAACTGTGAGGGCTGCGCAGAATTGAACAGCTGACATGTTTCTTGTGGGATGCCTCCCTGCATTTCAAATGTGCTGGCATGCGTGTGGAAGAAATGGCAACGAAGCACCCTGGGATCCCTCTACATGAAAGGAGCTGGGTCAGGTTTTGATGCCATTGAAGCTGCGAAGTGTTCTGGCATTATTTCAGTAGGGCCAGGATTTCATCCCATCTTTACAGCTAAGCTGGAGGGTTTTGTTCATTAAAGATTAGCAGATGCTGGAAATAAAATGTAAAGTTCTGGTGCTGTTTTTAGAGTCTCCATACCCCCACTCCTTGAGATGATTTTTGATCCTTTTTGCTTACACTGCACTGATTTTTATCGAGCCAAAGGGAGTTCATTTATTTTGTTTTCTCCATCTGTTCTGCTGTAAAATGTTCCCATTAAAAGTTAGTGAATTGTCAGCTACAAGTATCAAGATGATGCAATGAAGGACTGCAGTGCCTCAATTTCCAATGATTTATTTTTGAGTTTTTTAATTTAGTTGAAATTAAACTAACCATAAGGAGAAAAATGTTGAGGAAAAATATGCATTTTCATGTAAGATACTATGCCTCCTAAATGTACGCGACCAAAAGGCAAAACTAACTGCATGGCTTACTTATGACTTGCTTCCTTGTTTTATGAATAATTGCAGAGAAAAATCTCATTCAGGTTTCCCTTCAGGATTCATAAAGGAATTAGATCATAACCTGGGATAAATTAATTAGTAGATAACAGAATGGCAGGGGTTGGAAGGGACCTCTGTGGGTCATCTAGTCCAATTGCAAAGTCTCACTTGTGCTGTCCTTGGCTGAAAGGGCGCTTGCTGCCTTCACTGTCTATTTTCAGATTTAGGGTGCAGTGACAACACTTACTCTAATTTTGATGAGCTCACCAGGCAATAACATAATATCTGTTACTTCTGACTTCTGGCCATAGGCCAAGGAGTTGGTTTTTTTCCTGAATAAATATTTGTTATGTGACAGCCTAGGAAGGGGAAATGTGATGACTATCTTGAAGTATCACAGAATGGTAGGAGTTCCCTTCACAGTCCCTTTAAAAACCCTTGGCCTACCACAGCACAAGATCTGGGTTACCGAAGGAGTTTGGGGAGGAAGACCTACTTGGGAAGGTGCTTTGTTTTAATTTTGATTCTGAGGAGTTAATTAGAAGGGAAGGCAGCCCCGGGCATCCCACAGAATGGGTTGTTCAATTGTATTCTTTTGTACCTTGAAAAGGAAAAAACCATTATTTTCTCTCTAAATGGCACTGTCATCTAAGGTACCTTTTCTGTTTGCTTTTGGTTGCCTGAAGCACTTGTCCGTTCAAAGGACTGCTCCGCCTCGTCCGCCTCCTTGCACTTCTGTTCGTAGGTCTTCTTTGACTATATTGAAATGAAATCAAATGTGAGGGCTTGGGTTAGGGAACAAGGCTAGGTTGTCTCCAGCTTGATGTTCTAGGCATTGTTTCTTTTGCAGTCTTGGGGAGCAATTCAGTGCCCAAGTTTGGGCAACAGGAAGAATTCCCAATGACGCCATAAGGAGTTAAAAAAATAGAACTGAAAAATTGAGGTAGGGACTGGCAGCATAAATCAGATCCTCTTCTTGCAGCCCTGAAACTGTTTGCTTTGTACAGTTGTGGCCAGCTCCACACAGGTGTGGTCACGAGTACACAGGGAGCACAAGCACCATCGGTGCAACAGGCGTCTGTCCAAGCTACCATGCAGAGACAAAACTGGGAGCCCACGTTCCGCGAGTGCCAGTGGCGATGGGTTGTCATTTCCACAGTGTGACTCAGAGCATCAGATGGCTGAATTCAGCGTGTTGCCTTGCCCATTACCACAAGCTGTGAGACAGAGCCAGCACCCCATAAGTGACAGTCTTGGTGCAGTCCTCAGCAGCAAAACAAATCCTTATTTGCACCAAAAGACCTCCCTGTCTTAGAGATTCACGTAGAACAACCACGTTTAAATAAAAATGGCTGGTACAGTTCCAGCTTTAGCACTGGCAGGTCTGCAACTACTTTTCTTCAGAGGCAATTGCCCATTGGAAACCAAAACCAGCTGCCTGCAGTTCCTGTACCTGCAAGCTTTCCAGCTGGAGAGTTTTCCTCCTGTTTACAAGATTCCCTCACCATTTTAAAAATTGTATTTAAACAGACTGACAAATTACATTTGCTCCTGGACGTATATCCTTGCCTAGAAGGAACAAAATCCTGTTTGACCTGGGGTATTGTTTATTCCACGTTAACTTTCCGAGTGTTTGTTTTGGAGACTCCTCAGTGGGTGAGCCAGGGAAGATTAGCTTCCTCCTCATAGGAGGAATCTCTCACACACACGCTCTTGCACTCTTACGCACTCACACATTCTTGACTTCCCTTTAAATATAGGTACATGTAATACAGATTTCGCCCTGTCTCAAACTGGAGCCAGTTTCCATCAAAAAACCTGCACAAAACCTCCTTGCTTACCTCCATTGTTTTCTTGTAATGGGACAACTTGCTCTTCTGCACGCGCTCCATTGCAGACTCATACTGTAAGAAACACACAGAAGTAAGGTTGTCTTGCTTTGGACTTCTTTCCCCTCCTTTTTTAGGGGCAGGATTAGGAAAGCCGCTGTCAGAGCCTTTCGATGAGCCACGTGCCTGTGGGGAAAGTGACTTCACACTGCTTTTATAAATGGCAGGTTTCTAAGTGACACAGAGCATCACAGTGCCAGGTAAAAAAAAAAAATCCAAGATAATTCTGCTTCAGTGGTTTCCATTAATAGCAGAGAGGATGTAGCTATTCATTTTCTTCATCCCTATTTTTTTTTTCCTAAGGAAGATTAAATAGTGTAACACCCAGTCACTGTGCCCATCAGCTCTGCCAGCAGATTTCATTTTCTGGTTCGAGAGCTTGATCCCACATCTTTGCAGACCAAGCCCCTGTCTCACCTACGTGAGCAAGGGTAGTTGTCCATTTAAAATACAAACAGTTTCTGCATAATTTATATTCCATTGCTTCTGGCAAATTTATACCCAGTGTGATTTGATTTCCATATTGTCATCTGGTCAGCATTGGAAGGACAGGGATGAATTCTCTTTTATGGCTTTAGCTGTGATATGCTCAGCCTTATGTGACAGTGAGATATGCTCTTACTTGGCAGGGTATGGGTTTCTTCAGTGGGACTTTTGGTCCTTTAATCTTTATATTCTTCTCAAGCAAAACTGTCTCCGGGGCTGCCCAGGGTCTTGCTTCACACTGGGCTAAACAGCACAGTCCCGAGAGCAGCTACAGCGAAACACAAATCACAGCATTTTGGGAAGTTACCAAAAATGCTGACACCATTTAGCATGTCTAATGTTGACTTCCTCACAGCCGCACACTGGATGGAGTAAAAAAGCTTGCCTAAGTCTCCAAAGCAGCTTTTCCCTTTTTTCCAGGCCCCTCTAACTGTTTCCAGTTGCGTTATAGGCTTACTGTTTTCAACAGGAGGGAGAGCCTCTCTCTTTGCAAATCCTAGTGGCAAAGTCGTGGGGGAGATACAAATGCTGATGAACTAGGTGCACGCTGTCTGTCTTAATATGCCTTATTTTCTCCGTCAGCTCCCTGTGGACGTCAAATCTCGGTAGCAGCCCTAGTTTTACCTACTCTTATATACAGAGTTCTCTGCTGTTCCAAGTTCCTCTGTATCAGGGTTGTAAACACAAGATTTTTGTGGCATTGGATATTGGTCGTATGCATTTTCTTTTGTTTAATATTAGCAAAGAACTGGATATTTTATTTTTCAGCGTTAAGTGACTGTCCTGTCTTTGTATTCAAGCCCATGGAACCAGAGAAGGTGTAACAGTGACCATTGTTGTCTTTATTGAGAGCTACTTTTTGAAGGGACTTAGAGATGATAAGATCATAGGGGATGAAATGGCCTTGAATATACTCAAATTTTTGTTATATATCATCAACTAGATACTATTTATTCCACGTATTTGTAATTTAGCATATACCATTGTTGCATTCAGCATGATATTAAGTTGCTTATATGTTTTTAAATGTTTGTGTTGCCCCTTTATTTTAGTGCTTGTTGGAGATCATGTGTGATTGTACCAAAGAAACCCAATTAGCAAGGGTATAAAAAAGGGAAAGGGAATGTTGAAGTTCCTGCAGGAATAGCAATAGTATCTGCAGTTATACCAGAGAGAGTAAAAGTGTCTAAAGCCTCTGTCTCGTGAGTTCAGAGCACTACTTTATTTCCAGCTGGGGGCAGAAAGAGGTTTTCTTCCACAGGCTAGTATATGGAGTGAACAGGGCACACGGGGCTTGTTTTTTGATCTTTTGCAGTATTCACTGTCTATGGCTAGAGACAGGTCATCAGCATAGACCATTGACCCAATCTGTTTCAACATTTCACTAGTTCCTCACCTTTTTCCTTTGCTCCTTCTGTCGTTCTCGGAACTCCTCTATTCCTTTCAGTTCATCCTTCAGCATTACTGCCAGCTGGATATGAGAGTTTCCAACACTTTCGATTTCTAAAGCAAATCAAAATTTGTATAGAGTCAGTGGAAGGGTCTTTAAACCTGAAGTCACACTTTCCAGGGGATATTTCTGGGCTGTGGCTGCTGTATGATTTGTCACGCACGGGACAGCCTTTACAAAGCCCTCCCTTTGTTTCTGCATGCACTGACGTTGCTGAGGGTTCCCACAACCTGAACAGAGCTTATTGCAGGTCCTGCCAAGTGCCTGCAGATTGCACAGGCATGACTCCTCGCTGCAGAACTGCAGCACCTGCTTAGAGCAGCCTTGGCAAGTGCAGAGCCGGCTGCATTTCTTTGTAGCCCCATTTACCCCAGCCACCCCTCTTCCTTCTGGGGCTGGAGGTCAGGTGTTGTGGCACAGAGGCAGGGAAGGAGCTCTGACCTCCATCGTCACTGCCTGTGTCTGCTTTCCTTCCACTACACTGCTGGGTTGCCATTGCTCTTGGGAGCTGCTTGCTGCTTGTGTCCAGCCTTGCACAAATGTCATTAGACGAGGTTGCAAGCTGCGAATTTCCAAGGGTCAGCAAAGATGGATTGAATTTCAGAGCACCTGGCTGATGCCGTTTGAAGAGGCTGGTAACTTCTCTGCATTTGTCGGCTTTGGTGCCTCTGAAATGGAACCCCACATTTTCCAGAAATGTTGAGCTCCCCCACCCAGGCTCTAAAAATACCTTAATTCACCAGCTGCTTTTCAAAAGGGTGTTTTTATCCAAACAGCAGGTGCCCGTAGCCAGGTACACTGGCCTGTTGGCTGTGATGGTGTTGCATTTTCTGCATGTCAAAGATTTTCATTCAGCCTTGGTCACATTTAGAAAGCATGTTGTTTTGATGTCAGTGGTTTGCAGACGAGAGAACAAAGCTGATATTTTGTGACTTGATCCAGATAAAATTAACTTGAGGAACAAGCCAGTTTCTTTGCCGCCAGAGCGCGGATGGAGTGCCTGGCCTCAGAGGACTCCCAGCGAGGACTATTTCCCTCCACTCTCCACGCTACAGACTGGGATAGAAAAGTTGGAACAGAGGGGGGAAGAGGATGAAAGACCCCAGAGGAGGTGAACACAGTGTGCCTGTCTTACTCCGATCAGAAAGAAAGATGTAAATACTTACGTTGCTTGAGCCTCTCAAATGCTGCCTTCAGTGTGCTGTGAGGCAGAAACAAGTGCACTTTATTAGTATAGGCTTCTAAGGATGGGTTGTGAATCTAGAGAAAAAACTTTCCCTCAGAATCTGAGATCCACGTACAGATAAAACTCTTTAATAGTCTTGTAATAAAAGTTGACCATGCTAACAAGCACAATAGCATCAATCTGTTACCATCAGGCAATGCAATAAAATGCTCCATGAAGCAAGGAATTGCGCTACTCCTTATGTGCATCCACGTTTTTTAAGCCCTGTATTTGTGACTGTGAGTGCTAACAGACATTCTCTATTCTTGCACCTTTCCAATGGATACAAGTCATCTGAATGAAAGACAGTGAAGGGAACTGAGTTTTGGAGCACTGTTCTGAAGAGTAGAGCGAAAGCAGCTCTACCCTCTGTGTTGCATGCAGCACCAGCAATTTTCTGCTCCTCAGTCACCCCTGAAGCTAGAGCAGCTCTGCTGTGCAGCATCCCCCCTACTGCGCTTTCCGAGCACCCTCGTGTGGTACAGCTCGCTCTCCTTCAAAAGCCTCACAAAGGGCACAGAGGCTTTGAAACCCTGATGCTCCCAGGGGGGTTCGACATCCCAGACACACAGCATGAATAAATCATGCTGTGAAATCAGGCCTCGGTCCTGGGCTGTGAGGTACAGCGTGGAGATGAGCGAAAAGAGATGTTCTGCTGCGTGTCCTGGTGGACCTGCGCATCTAAGTGGTCCTACAACGTAGAGCTGCAGAAGGGCGTGAAAGGGTAACGATAGATTGCCTGGTGCCCTGAGTTTTGGCAAGCCAGAGTCCAGTCTAAGAAAGCAGCAGAGATACCAGCATGGGAGTGATGGGAGAGGAAGAAGCATAGTCTGTAAGAGGCATTTTCAACTTAGTTTGCTCTAGCTCCAAGTCTGCAGGCTGGCAGGGCATTTGTATATGCAGAAGCCAAGGCTGTGGTGTGAATTGGAGGGTTTTCAGATTTAGAAATAATCTTTTCAAGACCCAGAGTGTGTTGTTCCCTGAAGAAAACAGTTCTGGGATCTCTGTGGAGCCCTGGTCTACCTCAGTTGGGAGCCCGGGGGAAAAGCCTGTTAATGAAGGCCCTAAAATCTCCCTGGCTGAAGCCTGGCTGCTAGGAGACCCCAGAAAAGGACGCGTGTGACTTCCCAGCCATGTGCAACTGCAGATGGGTAGGGAAATCCTGTATCTCTTGGGCCGTTTCGGGACTCTTAAGAGGCACGTGAAGGATCCAAATTGTCTTGTGTTAATTTAGGCTGGACATCTGTTTCCCAATCAAAGCTTGCTCTCCCAGTCGCAAGGCTGCCCTTCCAGGCATGAGAAAAGCGCACAGGCAAGGGGAAAGGCTAAGCCTATCCTCAGCAATAACTGCCTTGCAATCCACTTCCAGATCTAAACTTGTAGAAATATAAGGAAAAGACTTTCAGCCAGAAGAGTATTGAGCTAACTGTTAGATTCTTTCAGCTTTCAACTAAAGTTGTTGTGGTGAATCTCCTGAGATTCTAGATTGAGTATTTTTCACTTTTGTCCTAATAATACTTAAACATTTTGAAGGTTCATTTTGCAAAGAATTAGTCTGATGTGAAATTTTGATGGTAGCTAAATTTTTACAACACAAAGGAAACAAACAGTATTCTTTCCACCTAAGCTAATTAAAAGCTTTAAATTAAAAGACAAATTGAATATCAGCAGCAGAAATAGCTTTTTCTCACCTAAAAGCTCTAATGGATTGTTTTGAAAAAATAAATATATACAAGCAATAAAATTCACTTTTTTAGTGTGGATCTTCCAATAGGAGGTAGGGAATGTGCTAACAACTTCATGCCAGGTAAATACTGGAATTTAGAAAACAAAAGACACTTGCAAACCGCACATACTCTTTGCACACTATGTTGATCTATTGTTCCCAGAGATTTTTTTCTTCTGCTTTTGGTGATTCAGGTTATGCAAAGACTGGCAAATTTGCTGTAGTGGATACTGAAAAATAGCACTTTCTCAGCAAGGACAAAAGCAATTTGCTGCTTTTTTGGTTTCCAGGCATCCAAGCTACCAGAGTAGTTCATGATCATAAGCCATACACAAAGCTTTTCTCCTTTATTCTGGCTGTCTGTAAGGATAAGTCTGTCTTCTGGTATAAGGGTGCATCTGGCTATGAGCTGGAGAGAGACTAATTTGGCCATTTCAGAAGGCTCTAGCCTTTTTCTCCATGTATGGAAGATTTGTCCGGCCAGTTCCCTAGCTGCTGACTGGGGCAAGGCCACAGTCCATAAGTAGACTGAAACAGACTTAAGCCATTTCCTTCCTTATTTTTATAAAAATTTTCTAAAATCCGTGAATCGGATCCCTCATCCTTATGGGGCTTAAGGGAGTAGGAAGTATGTCATTGTGCCAAGTTATGTGTGGGAGAGAATAAATAAATCGGGTTTTGGCCCATGGATCCATCGGGTATTCCTTTATGACTTCTGGGCTGCGGGGATGTGCTGGCTGCAGCAGCAGCAGTGCTATATGTGAGCTCCTCGTTGCTGCTAGATGCTCTGATTATATCAATGAAATATATAATTTCAGTGCTTTGCTGGGTTCAACGGAAACAACTCCTGTAGCCAACATACAAGAGACTCTTAATTTGGTCTGTGCTGTTTTGTATGTACTGTACCTATTACCTATTTCTTCTGGGTGAGTGTGACTTTCTAATAGCGTTGATAAGGGCTTGATTCTGAAGCATCTGAAGTGAGGAGGTCTCACTCTCATGGAACCCGGTTCATCCTCTCGGTATGTTATGCTGCTTAGCATTGTGGTAGTAATTGATTTTTTTTGTTTGTTCTGTGGCCAAATTAGAAAATCTGGGGTTGAAAATAATTCAAGTAAAACTGAAAATTCGCGATATGCCTCTCTTCTTTTTTCTTTTTAATTTCTTTTTTTAATTGCTCACTTCTGATATCTCCATGTATGTTCTGGAAGGTCACTAAACCACTCCAGCTAAAGACAGAGCACCAGCCTTCCCTTTGGGCACCTCTACATGGAGCCTGCTGCAGAAGTCTCACTGAAAATAGGCTTGGACACAAACTTACTGTGCGTGTTTGTAAATGACTCCTCCTTGGACATTTAAAGATTGGATTTGTCAAAAGGTATTTCTGGTAGAGATAGGGCTGACTCTGAATCCAGAGTAACGGGGACCAGACGGAGCCTGTGCAACAGCCACTCTGCGGCAATTTCTGGTGATTTTTGCCATCTAGTGGCTAAAATATTCTTACTGTTTTCTCTGGCTTCATTTGCTGCAGTCTCCTGCTACGCGAGGACGGCGGAATTGAGCTGCTCTCGTAAAATCTGCACGATTCAGTGTTTGTTTTTTCCAAGCGGAGGGGGAGAAGGAGAACAGAGCTTTTAGAGGAACAGGGGAACAAAGGGGAGAAGCTGATTATGGTAAAGCTTGCCCGTTGTTCAGCATTCTTGCTCTGTAGATTGCAAAATACTTTCCAAAGTGAACTTACCCAAATTTACCTGGCACACCAAAGCTGGAAAG
>Ga0181612_121509_pt1 | contig 23860 bp, 12 predicted proteins | sample HoacroProtozoa21_FD_119630 | JGI IMG/M metagenome (GOLD analysis project Ga0181612, IMG submission 119630) | Hoatzin crop microbial communities from Cojedes, Venezuel. Combined Assembly of Gp0051906, Gp0051904, Gp0051908
AGAGGAGAGGAGAGGAGAGGAGAGGAGAGGAGAGGAGAGGAGAGGAGAGGAGAGGAGAGGACAAAAACTTCCCTTGAAATCCCATCTTGGTTCTAGGCAGCCTGGTTGCTGCCTTCAGAAGTATTTTTACAATCCAAAATGACTGGAGCATACCTGTGTTGAATTTACCACAAAAACTCAACAGACTGTGCCAAAGTAGTGCGTCTAGTCCTGGAAACAGAAGTGATCAAGTCCTTCACCAAGAATTTGGTGAATAGTATACAAATATTAAGTATTGCTGACTTGTTTTCAGATACACCTTCAGAATAAGACTCTGGATGCTGGTTTATTTGGGTTCCTGGAAAATTTGTTTATCTCTAAATTGTAGTGCAGAATTAATACACCAAAGGTGTTTTTAACATGTGCTTCTCAGTGGTTGTTTAACAGCTTGATAATTTTCCAGCTATATTTTGTCACTCACTACTTCACACCAGCACTATCTTAAAACTAATACCAAAAGTTAGCTGTTCCAGACAACTGAACTAAAATGTGCAATACGGGGAGCCCCGGCCAACACACTGGTTTCCGCGTCATGTGCACTTCTAACTACACAAGAAGTGGTGCTTATTGTGCAGAAGACAGTACAGTCAGCTCTGGTGATCTCCACGAGGACTCACCTACCCTCACTCTGCTACACACACCAGCTTTTCTATATATATCCTTTATCTACATGGATATCCAGAGCCATCCTCTCTAACTTTGAACTTTTTGGCCGAGATCCCTAAATTAAAGGCTGTGTTCGCTTTAGGCTCTTCGCATAGTGATTGCGGGGGAACACGAGGCTCTGCTCTCGGTGGGCTGAGTCATCGCCGGTCGGCTGCTCCCCCCGTTGCTCCATTGACTGGGGAAGGAGCCCCAGGCAGGGCTGGTGAGTCTGCGGCGTGCGTGCCCCAACCAGCCCGCCCTGCCGCTGCCGGTGGGCTGAGAGGAGACCTTGCAAGGTGTGAAAGCCTTACTGATGCTCGTCTGGGGTGACTCGGCTCCAGGCTTAGGTAATTCAGTTAAATAAGTACAATGACATGGCCAAGCCCGCAGTGACTACTGTGGCAGCCCTGCTCTGAGCTGGAGAGGTGCCCCACCAAGACCCAGTGCCTCCACTCAGGCTTTCCCAGCCTGCAGTGGCTGCAGTGGCTGCAGCACCCTGATAGCACAAGCCAGAATGCCCCCGTCCCCACACATGACCATCCCCACGCCATTTCCACTGACAGCCCTCATTTCACCTTCTTCTTCCACCACTGCATTTTGCCTTTCCTTGTTTCCAGGGTTCATTCCCAAGCGCTTACCACCTACACCCCTGCTGCCTGTTTCCACAGCTGCTGCCTCACACATGCTTCCTCCGCTGTTCTCTGGGTACACCCCCTCTCTCGAGCATTTCTCTCCCGCAGAGCTGCTGCTCTTTCCCACCAAGCACGATTTCTCCCCTGAGTTTCAGACAGCGCTGCAGGCGCTCACCAGACTACAATTCTCCGGGGTAGCGTCCTGCAGAAAGCATCCACTGCTCCGAGGGACCTCAAGTCCCTTCCTCGGCCATGGGGAAGATGAGAATTATTCTTAGAGCTGCAGTACTCACTTCTGACTCCAGCTGCAGACCATTATGTGGTGGGAGAAAGGGACTGGAGCAGCCCAAGGGTGTTACAGATATCTTCAAGGACTAATGTGTCCCCAGTGCCCTGATATATGGAGTTACCTTCTCTAAGCCTGTTAAACATCTGAGCTGCCCCGTTCCCTCATACTGCATCTCTTGGGAGAGAGGTAGAAATCACCTTCCTTTACTTCACATGTCTTTAAAACAAAATAACTTGTAGTTTGGAAGTGCCTGCTTCTTACTGTAGAATTATAGACAGGGACTAAGCGGATGGTTTCTTGTGTAGGTGTGCATGCTGCTTCGCAGGAGGCATATGAACCCGAGATGCCGGTCGGTTTGCAGGGTGACATGGCAAGTGTGCCAGTCCGTTGGGTGTGGGACGCTCTCGGTCTGGCTGCAGATACGTCACAGCCTGGTGCCTGGACCCCGGGTGCAGCAGGTCCCTTTTCACAGCAACAACAAACCAAACTGTGTCCCTTCCACCCCAGTCCTTGTCCCTCATGTCCATTACCAAGCCTGGAGCAAGCTACATGCTCTATGGGCAACCTCCTGTCCATATTCGGGCCGAGTTTATGGTCTCAGCATGATTTCTCTGTTCTACTCTGGGAAAGAAATGAAGAGTGGGATTTCTGTCTTTTAGTCTGAACAGACTGGAGTCAGACCTCTCCTCCATTCTGAGGAGTCAGCTACTGTAACTAAGCACCACAAGGGAGTTATTCAAGTTGCAGAGGAGGAACAAGGGCTCAAAAGTTGGAGGAGCATTGCTCTATGGACTATGAAGAGCTCTGCATGGCCTATTAATAGATTTGGTCACGGCCCAATGCAGCTGTAGGCCCACTGAGTGGGACAGTATGTCCTAATGGTGTTTAGTTGGCTGGTTACACCCTCATCTCTTACTTTTTCCCCCTACATTACTACTTCATTTCCCTCCCACTGTTTCAAGCTGCTGATAGATCCAGAGCCGTGGGTAGAGGAAAGAAATGTATTTGTATTACAGCATAGGTACTCTATATTGCCAAATTAAAGGCGTGTAATTGAGGAGGGCTGCGTACGACGGGCAGGTGTATTTCACAGCTGCTTCATCTCCGTTACTTTGCTCCGATGAGGAGCGAAGCAGTGCACGTGGGTGGGTTGGAAAGTGGGCAGAAGCAGGTCAAAGCAACCCTTTGTATGGGATACCAATGTGTGCCAGCCTGCTGCAGCAGCTGTGTGCCGACCTCAGGCTGTCAGAAGCACCACAGCCTGAATAAAAAACTGCAAAATGTAACTATTTCTGCTCTAGTAGGACATACGTATGTGTATACCACTTAACACCTCACATAGCAGAGGAAAAGTAAAGTTTCTCTCTGATTACTGATGAAACCGGACCAGCGTGGTTACTAGTCCAAAAATGGCATCACATGGAAGATCTTCATTATCCTGATTTATCAGAAACATATATGTCTTCCTCTTTTGACCCCAGACTAGCTTTCCAGGCTTGGAAGGTCTCTCCTCGCCCTCAAAGGCCAGCCTCACACAACCCGTGCAGAGCGTGTTGAAAAGTCCGTTGCCACTGCCGCAGAGCTGCGGAGATCAGACTGGGGTGGCTTGGCGGTCGGTGGTATACGTAGAGGGTGAGTCCAGTCTTGCAAGAAGGCTGGGGCACACGGCTAACTGACAATGTAGCCTGATGCTTGATGCTTTTCTGGGTCACTCTCTGCACAGGCAGAGGCAGGTAATGAGAGCATCTCCCGGCTCAGAGGAGCACCCAGGGTTACACAGATCGATGCTCTGTGAGCTGTGTCCGGCTCACGTTTGGTGCCGCAGGCTCTGTGATTTTCCTTGGTGCATCAGGACGCTTGTGCTGGAACCTCTGACTCAGGCTTTCACACTGACTGTCAGAAACCTTGTACTGAATGTCATCCACAGCAAAAACAGAGGTTTGGTTTGATCCCCAAACTGAGACATTTGAATCCACACACCTAGAGTCTTCTGATAGCTGTGCTCATGGTGTGAAGAGCTGCCCAACCATTGCCTTCTTACCATGGCTTACATGTTTTGAGTAGCACCGTAGCATCAGGTTATGGCGAAATTTTGAAGAACAGACTAAGCTGCTTTTGCCTTTTCAGAGCTGAAGGAGCAGGTAGAGCAAGAGGGTCAGGAAGCCACGACAGCAGCAGACATGCATGATACTGATGTGGTCCTGCAGTAGCAGAAGCACCAAGATGCACGGCAAGGATCTGGCTCTGGCATAACACCGTCAGCAAAGCGAGAAGGCACAGAGTACAGCTCCTGGGACAAGCTACCGGCAGAGGAGCCAGGATGTGGCAACACCATGCGTTAGCCATGCTGCGATAACTCCGTAGATGCATGTGCTCCTACTCTAAGATAAACGTAAAACTGTTTGTCGGTGGACATGGGGTAAGCTGCCTCACATTTTCCATGGAGTAAGAGTAGGAGACCCAGCAGTCACGCTGGGAGCTGTTGCTGTTTTAGGTCACACCCAAGCTTGCCACAAGGTCATTTTTTCACGTTGCCAAGCCCACACAGGGGAGAGGAGCCAACCCAAATTGACTGAAGAATGCAAACAGAGTGTCTCAGCCTGGGCGTCCTCACAGCCACCTTGGCATAACCCCTGGGTGAAAAGTGGATGAGAAACGAGAAGGGAAAGGCAGTGAGAGAGAAAGTCTCATGTAAAGTAGGAAGGAGAAAACATTTGGGGTTTTTTGAGTTGTTGGTTGTTTTTTTTAAAAGATAATTATTTTTAAAATACAGCTCTGCAGCATGAGATAAATGTCCTGTTGTTCCTGTGGGATAGTTACAAGTGACTCATTAAATATTTCAATAACAATGTATTGTTCCTGAGATGGAAGGATTGACAGTAAAAGAGAGCCTTTGCTAAAAATTAGGAACCGTCAGCAGCGTGACTGAAAATGTTACTCTGCACCCCAGTAGGCATCTGCAAATTTAGCCGATAAGTGTTTTTAAAGGTTTGGCTTTATTTGCTGGTGTAAGTTGGTGGTGGCCTTTTGATTCCCACTGAAGTAGGCTGGTTGACACTGGAAGAAGGAGTGAATTTCATTGCATGCATTAAAAAGAAAAAAGGAAAAAAATGGAGGTTTGATGTGGAAAATGTCTTCTCATTGACATTAAGAAATACCGTAACACTGTCCCACCCTGTAATTCGTATACCAAGACCACACTTTGTCTGTCAGGTATAGCGTGAGGTTTGCAAAGACAAAGTTCAGAGACTGCAGGAGGTGGCTAATTCATCATATACCCTCAGGAGTTACTTCAATGCTTAATTAATCGCTGTTAAGATGTGCACCTTATTGCTAGCTGAAACGTAGCTAGCTTCAGCCTCCAGCCATGGGATCTTATTACATGTTGCCTGGTAGATTAAAGAGTCTCTGCTATAAAGATCTATAAAAAAATTCACTTGTTATAGAATAAAAATTGTGTGAAGCATATCAAATTGCAGGTTTATAGGTCACGAGAAATTTTGCAGATAATTTTGTGCTGGTTGCTTGTAACAAATGCTGACGCCATATTTAGAAAAGAACGACTGTTCTTCCTGTCAGTAATTAGGGAAGCCTGAAGGGTCTGAATATGATTTCTGTTTCAGAAGGACCGTAAGCCTTAAATTCGGAGGATAGTTTCCAGCACTGTATTTTTGTTCAGCGATTCTTCTGGGTTTCTTATCTTCTTTTCCAGGTGAGTCACTTCCAGTGAAAAGTACAATGGTTGCTAAGAGCTCAAGGAGAATAAACATAAGTCATGGGCTTGTTGTCCTCTCCCTCAAGTGAGGTAAAATCACAGCCTTTGCCTGGTCAGGGCTCGGACGCATTTGGAACATATTCACTCCTCACGCTCTGCATTCTTCTTGCAAATAATACGTAATTACAGAGATGAAATCCCAAGTGGAAAAGGCTGTTTACACAACATATCTGCATACAGGCAATAATACTTTTTACATGTCTGCTTTAGAGATATTTAACAAGTTAATTTCTTTTTATTTCACTTGAGGTCTGCCCCAGCATGCTAATAGCTGGGCTGTAAGCTGCTGCCTTACAGATATTTCCAAGAGCATTGTGCTTTTTGTTATCGTTGTTCTTTGAATCTTCTCCAGTTTACAGATGTCTCTCTTGTACTGAGGCACCCCTTTGTCAAACTTCCATGTAAGGAAAAACAGTGGTGAAGAAGTCGCCGTGCAGCACGAGTACTTACGTTTCCTGAGGCAGGGAAGGGGGAAGCCAAAGAATAGGATGCATGGTGCTGGGTGCTATGAATCCTCCATGAGCCAGAAAGAATAGGTACCTCACAGTTTACCTATCTCCTTAGAACAGGGCAAGGGATGAGCCCCTTACCCCGTGGGGAGGCGACCTGGTTCTGGTTCCCCCCAGAACATCTCCGGAGCATCCCTCCAGCCCTCAGAGCAGGGCTAAGCACCGCAGCCTGAGTTTGGGGCTGACGCCTTCCTGACGTGCTAACTGCCCTCTGGGTGAGAAGGCAAGGCTCACAGAGGGACAGCGGCCAAGCCTGGGAGTGGCTGTGGGATAGCAGGGGAGTCCCTGCCCGGGGAAAAGAGGAGTGCCGGGGACGACTCATGCGGGTTGCATCATTAGATAAACCAAATAAATAGTGTTTAAAGCAAGGAGGGGAGTTGGTCGAGCTTAGGCATTGGCCTGCTGCCTAAGGTTTTGTGGATATCGCTGCAGGGCATTTTTGAACCTGACCCTCTTCTCTTCTCTAAAATGGGGACAAGGTACTTTTCTCCCTCAAGGACTGCAATGTGGATTCAGGCATTAAAACTTCCAGGATATGCCACATCCACCTCACGGGATGGAGACACCTGAGTTGGCTGGCCCACGGGGCACAGACCAGAGGCAACCAGTGTCATCAGTTCGGGTCTGGATGGGAGGTATTTCTGTGACTATGTGACAGTGCCTGAACTCATAAATCCTGCCTGTGGTTAGGTTTATTAGCACAGGTGCAGAGCTGCCCCAATGCCAAAGTGGTCATGTTGCAGAAATCAGGGATTCCCATGCCATGTTCTCTCCGCTGCTCTTCTGGTGCTTGCTCAGGCAGGACGAGCTCAGATCTGCCCAGAAAGGTCATTGCAGTCAACCACTATAAGGTCTGCTCCATAGCTGGGAAATGGCCAGGTGGCAATTCTGGTAGGCATGCCCTCAGATACCTGATAGGTGATGTACTTTTGAAATGAAAGTCTAATTAAATGCTAAAAACTGCTGTTGAGTCTTTTGGCCCAGCAATATTATCTCTTTGCCTGCATATTGGTCTTCTGCTGGAGGACACAACAGCAAGAAAAAGAGAGAGCACTCCTGTGAGAATCTGTCTGAGAAAAAACTCGTGCACGGAGCAACCTGTAATGAATGCCTTTAAAAAAGCACCATGATTTACATGGAATGTATGTGTCAAGCTGCTGTCAATACTGTGAACACTATCTGCAGTATCTGAGGACCATATCATACTTGGCAAGACTCTGAAGAACCTACAGCTGTCTGCTCTTGATATCTAACCCTCCCAGAATTCACGTGTTAGCATATTTTGGGTTTCTAGGGTTGTACCCCTCAACACAGAGGAAAGCAAACATGGTAGCACACATTGAGGACTACTGTTAGAGAGACTTATGAAAGCCTCATTGGGTTATGAAGTACAGTTGAGCCTCCTCCAACTGACTAATGGTCAGTGCTTAGAGTTGTTTAGGCTAGCCCTCAGCTGTTCTTCAAAGCCAGTTCATGGGCTCTGAACCTCCTGAGTTTGCAAAGCCAAGGATGAAAATCCCAGGAGAATTGGCTTTCACGTAGGACTGAGCAACCCTAGTTTTCAGGCCAGCCTAGACTGCACAGGAGTTGCAGCTTCTTGTGGCGTAGGTTAAACATACATTCATCAGCAACTTGGGAGCACCCACTGGTAACATCTTGCAAGAAATCACCTGTGTGGTCATGTGAGGTGATAGAAATCATGCGGTTCCTCTGTCTTCCTCTCCACGACTCATATAGTGTGCATATGATTTTATTTGAATCTCAAAAGACAGCAGGTACCAGGGAAGGAGAATTAAACTTTTCTAAATGTCATCAAAAGCACAACCACCTGCCAGCCTTTTATATGAAAAAGATTCTTGGCCAGGATGGGAAGAAACCCTGTGTAAAATGGTATCCTTAAGCATGCCATTTTTAATGAAGTCTCCAAGATTGGTATTTTGTGCCCACGAGGAAAAACAGAAAATATGTTATTATCTGAACCATTTGCAGCCAGCCAGGTTTGGGAGGAAGAACGTATCAGCACTGCAGGGACTCTGCAATTGTGCCATGCCCTTTCTGTTGGGTGGGCCATAACGTGCTGACCTAACCATGTAGTGTTAGCATTTGGGTGGTGGACAAGCAGGAGAGGCGGTGATAACCCCATCAGGCTCTCCAGCATACACAGAGGTCTATTAGGTCCGCCTATGTATAAAGAGAGGAGGCTCAGTAAATGCAGAAATAGACAAATTACCCCTGAAGAAAAACAGAAGAGAGAAACACCAGCAAGGGGCACACAAAACATCTGAAGAATTACTCCCTCGGGAGAAGAGAAACTGAGATGACGCACTACTGAAGGCTCCAGTCCGGTCTGTTTTTTTAAGGCTTTTGAATTCCTTGTTCCCTTCCTGACCTTTTATGAACAGATCAGGGCCTTCTTTGAAAGCGCCATGGGAGGGTGCATAAAGTCCTCCTTGCCTTTCTGCTGGCAGGCGTTAACAGCGGTCTTCTCACACTTGTGCTAAGTGGGATTTAGTGATACGCCAACAACCGCACCGATTAAAGGAGGAGATAACCCATTAAGTGGTGGTGTTTCACAACAGATAACCTGCAATTTGGAAGTAATACGCTGTTTTAAAAACAGGGCACCCTTGTCCTACCCTTGCCTACAAGTCATGTCAGGTAAATAAAGCTCTTGTCTCCTAGGCAACCAGGACATCCACAGTAAACCTTACCTGGCTTATCTAATTTCTTTGCTGTTGTGTCTATGTAATTAGGCAGTGAAACAGACATGCCAGGGGAAAGCATCCTGACTCATCAGACATCTCGTATCCCCTTATTGCTTTTTCCCTGAGAGGCCATAGGATTTTGGAAGACACAGCAGTACTCGAATCACTGACGCTTGCTGTCAGTGCCCAAGTCAGCTTGTGTTCTCCATTGGAAACTCCCATCAGATGGGATCGCACACTCTGTTTTTGGTTTTCAGAGAAAAAGGGCAAGCAGGTTTACACAGGTGTAGCTGGGATTATGACATGCTGCTTGTCCTGTGTGCGAGAGCGAGCTCATTTTTCCCCGCTGTGAACAAGGGGCCACAGGTATATTTCCAGAAGAACCATGCACTCCTATTCACTCCCTTCTTGTACAACCATCCCATACCACCTCCTGCCAGCCAACAAAGGTGTAACCTGAAGGAATGCTGATGGCATGCCTGCAGATATTTGACAATCCAAGGTTACTGGCAAGCTTAAGATAACTGGAGCTCAAGCCCCAGCCTGCTGAAAGCTTACCCGGGGCTTACCGTGGAAAATGTTAGGGTAACTTCTCCCTTAACAGTCCTGAGATCAGAAGAACTGTCAGCAGCAGAAAAACTTACTGTTTAATGTATTATACCACCAGACTAAGGGGACAAATCAGGTGCGGGCAGGAGTTGAACAACCCCGACACCCTTCTTCCCTCCTTATTCGCCCGGGTGTGGGCACGGCAGGGAGAACGGACACGCTGTTCTTGGGACAGCATTCCGAGTTCAACTACGTAAATACTGCTCTGCCTCCTGCGACGTTTCCACTGCCCCAGACATCAGTGCTTCTACCACATCCCTCGGGAGCTGCCCTTGCAGCCTGCTAGGTATTATGAAGGGTATTCAGTTTATGCTTTGCTTTGTTCAATTTAATCTAATCGCTCTTGGCCATAAAAGTCCTTTAACCACACTAAACAATTCCTCTTCCTCACTGGAGTTTACACCCATCAAATACTTGTAGATAGTTATCATGCTTCCTTTAGTCATTGTTTAGCCAAGAAATACAAGTCTAATCCAACTTCTGCTGGTGTAATGCTGGACATGGGAGGAATAAAGCCTGCCTAATGGAGAACATAAGGCAGGCTACTTCAGCATAAAGCTTTTTAAGAACTTGCTTCTGTCAGACAATTCACAGCTGGCCTCAAAAGAGGCATTACTAGCCAGGAGGAGGGCAAGGGAAGAGGAGCTAAAAGATGATCTGATTTAGGGCTTTGTCAGTCAGGTTTTAGCAGTTGGGACGATACGGGACAGACTCAAGTATTCCTCAAGCTGAGCTCTCTCAAGCCCAGGCCACTGCTGGGAGTGGGTTAACCATCTGCTAACCATGGTGATGTGCTGCCTGGCAGAGTGCAAGCTGGGCTGGGCCAAACCCAAGGACTGTGTCCATAATTTGTAATATAAATGAGTGTGGGACACTGTTCAGGCTTATGTGCTGATCATTTTCATTTTACTAGCTGATACACACAGCCAGAGCATTCTCAGCCTTGTTTAAGGCCATAATGACCAAGAAGGGGGCTCACAGGAGACCTGTGATGGATGTAGAACTCGGTCCCTGCTCTGTGTGGGAACTCCTTTTCGGCACACTCAGTCCTGTGGGCTCCAGGCACTGGAGTTTGGAGCACTGGGCAAGGCAGAAGTGATCATGGTCTGGATGACATAGTCTACCTTCTGTCACTGAATTCATCTACTCATAGGACATAATATAATTTTCAGTTTCCTGCTCCACCTGTTCTCACCCCAACTTCTAGCTTTTTTGGGGTTTTTTTTTTTTTTGGTAACTTGCAGTCCCTGCACTGCTCCTAACGCATTTCAAATGATCAGTCTCTGAATAGTCAGGATTAATTTTTGCCATAATAGGAACAACACAAAATTTCAGAAGCAGGAGACAGGAGATACAAGACTAAATGGTTCTAGGACAGTCTGGAGCAACGCTGGACAACCTTTTTTCACCAGATTGCAGCAAAGGTTCTGGCCAAGTGCATCAGTGCTCTGGCATTTCTTGCTGGGAAAAATTAAGCCTAACTGGACTTGTCATATTTGAGCTTCCCCACACACTGAGGTACACGGTCACCAGCACGCTCAAGGTAAACACATGCCCCTTTCCCACATAGCACACCTTTTTTTCCTTTGCCAGGATACAGCTGGGACCAGCTTAGCCCTGCTTTGTGCAATGCGCATTCTGGATGGGTACAGCAGTTATCCCTGCCACCACTCGTGGACCATCTGTTCTGCTGGCAGCACCCTAGACCTATAGAGCTACTGTGATTTCCAGCAGCAGCAGATTTCTCCTCTGGTCTTCTGGACAGCACCGTGAAAATCAATGCTTCCAGCAGCAAACTAGAGAGCGTGAATAAGCCAAACAGTTTTTTCGCTGTCTCTCTCAGTCACAGCTGAGCATGGCTTATGGACATAATGTCATATTTTAAGATGCACAGAGTACTGGTTTAGTGCTGGAAGGCTTTGTAGGGCAGCCAGGCTTGGTGTATCATCTGTTGTGCCTATGGGGAGCAATGTCTAGAGTGAACTATTCTCACAGCGATACCTGAAGTTTATTTCAGAGGAAAATAGCTTGATCCTTCGAAAGAAGACCCCAGGTGAACTATCAGTAATGCAAAGTGAATGACTGGAGGGACCCTGACCAAGGGTAGTACTGAAGACACACCTTTCCAAAACCATTACTTGTTGCCCTTGAGAGGCACAAGGATTTAAACATTGACTTCTGCAGCATGCTACCGTACTTCTCATCCCCTTCTCAGACAGCACTTCAATAGTCAAGCTAAACATGATGAGCTTCTCCAAATAAAGAGAAGTTCACTTCCCTGTGCCCAGGGCAGGTGTTAACGTAGGGTTCAATCTTTATTTCTTCTAGAGAGGTCAGTCATCACTGTTCATAACTTGTGGTGGGTCTTCAGACATGTTGCTTGGATTTTTGCACAAAGAGATCCTGACCCCAAGCAGGCTCAGCAAGACAGGTTCCCCTGATCACACAGAAGTTCTCCCTCCTATCCCTCCTGCATAGCCAGGGACAGATACTTTGACAGAGGTGAAGTGACATGACCAAGGCTCTCTGGTACCCTACTCCTGACCAGCTCCTGGATTGGGCCACTGGTAGCAATTACACCTGGGAAAGCACAGGTATGGCTCTAGAGTTGTGCTGAGTGGTCTTTGTGTCTGCTGTGGGGCTGGTCCTTTATATCCATCACATTCCTTTCCTTGGCTGTTTTGGCTGTTCTGTCCCAAAAAGCCATCACTTGCGTTTGGCTTGCTTTAGTCCTTATAAATCCAAGCTGTTTATTACACATGACTTCATATTTGTCTCAAATGGCTCCATATTTGTCTGGATACTCTTTTCCCTCCATGCTCCTTAATAGTTTCCCCAAACATTTTCCTGACTTGTATTTTTTGGGCATGACTGTTAGGAATAGGAAGAAAGAGGAATGGTTTGCTCTGACTACAGATGTACTGGCTTATCCAGAACTAATTTTGGTAGGAGTCTGCCAACATGAGATGTCTGAGCCAGCACTTTTCATGCTGCCTGTTGATTTTTCTCCAGAGTCTCATTTTTCTAGGCAGTGTGCTGGATGTGTTCACCCTGCCCAGAGGGCATGCACAGGTTTGCAGTAGGGAGGGGAGAAGGAAGGTGCCATCCTGCACTGCACCAGTCCTCTTCCTGCAGAGCCAGCAAAAAGTCTCCTTTTTTGCTTGTTTTTGTTCAGACAAATGTTCCTGGAAACTTTTGAGGCACTCATCTTGTTCATAACCACTCTGTACGTACTGGAGAGTTCCTAATAATGTAAATCCATTAGGCTTAAATGATAAAAGCAGAAAATAACTTCATAAGACAAAAATGAAAAAGAGGCTGGCTATTATGGGTTAGATCCATATTTAGCACCTTGGACTCAAAAGCACTATAGAATTGTGGAAATTAAAAACAGACCTGAGTATCCACTCCATACAAATGCAAGAGGTAATACAGAAGGCAGAAAAAAACTGTTTTGTTTTTTTCCAGGATCCCTCAAACACAGAGGGAGCTGGGGATGGGTGTGAGGGGGCAGTAAGCAGTAAATCCAAACTGAAGTGAGACATCGAGGGGCAAAGAGAGATGAAAGATGATCTGTTTAGTTGTGTGTGCAGGGAGGGACAGCTAGGACAAAGCAGCCTTGCTTACTGCTCTGGCTCCTAAGCATATGGTGAGTAAATAATACGTTATTAATAACTCACAGTAACCATCATGTTATCATCTATTCATATCAAACAATGCTAAGGAAGGAACTGTGCAAATTAAAAGTACAATATTCTTTAATTACAATAATAATGTGAGGACACTCTGCTTCTCTTACATAATATAACCACCAAGGTAATGTAAGAGACTCATAATGTGATCAGTGCCTTGTGTATCATATTCTCCGGAAGCCCTTACATAACAAATTTATGTCAACAAACTGCTTCTTTGTGTAGCTTGGTAACACCCAGAGAAGCTCAGCCTGGGGGCAGACCCAGGGGGCTCTGCCAAGCCCACATCTGAAGTAGCAGGCCTGGGTCAGGCTCAGGAGTTGGCTGCGTGCCGCGCAGGTGGCTTTTGGGACCACCTCACCACTCCTGACCACGGTGACAAGCTTTCCCTCTGCACCCATTCAGCAGCCAGTGAGCTAGAGAAATCGGATTTCTCCCGTGGCTCAGAGGTCACTCCACTGCTTGAGTCCTTGATGAAGCCATTTTCAAAGAAAGAGCTTGAAATCTCCAAAGCACCACGAATGACTAAATCAGACTCACATAAAATGCAAAAAAGTGTCCAAATCATAAAGCCATGAGCTGTGTTTTTGATATTTTCTTTAAGTAGAATAAATTCCTCCTATTAATTAGGAGCTTTCTATTTCTCTGTCTGACTCTAATGATTCGCCCTTTGCTAAGAAGAAGCACAGTCCTCGCCCTTCCCACTCGCCTCCTAGGACTTTATCTCAGTGCAATGCAGTTATACACACGCATACAGGGAAACATCTGATTTTGTACAAGAAATCTTACTTACTGAAAGTACTTAAAGCCTGCACATAAGGAGGAAAGCAAAATGTTGTGAGTGGCAGTCTGAGTCTCTACATTCACGTGCTTAAACTCAAGGATGCTCACTCAGTTTAACTGTGCATTGTACTTTGTACTTCTCTAGTGCATCCTGCTAGTTAATAATAAAATTTTAAGACTGAAACAATTTGGGCTGTTCCTACATATGACTCCAAAAATTACAAGGAAGTAAACATACTTCTGGGATGACCTACTACTATTTAAAACAGGAGCAGGGGAAAAGGAAGAGAGAGCAAATGAGTGGAGTTTATATACACTTGGGATGCAGGCTAACGTCTAGGGGAATAACAACTGCATCTGCTGATGGTTTGGGGTCATGGCTGCAAATTGCTTGTCTGTACAGAGAGGATTCCTAGAGGCGAGGCTTCACGTGCAGCCTGGGGTGGATTTCTTGGCAGAAAACATATGAAAAGGACGGTTGTGGCCACATTTGTCTTGTCCCATAATAATACATATGCATATGCATAAAATTACAGTCTGTTGAAGCAAAAAAAAAGGAAGTCTTAATCCCTTCAGCTGACACACCTGTAACACTGTGCCTGGCGTTACAACAGAGTCTGCATTGCTCACCCTTCCCTGAATGGCATGCACGTTCTTCAGCATACAGGTGCATGTAGACTGTTCCCACTTTTTTGTCATATGTAAAGCAGCTCTGCTTCCAACAGCTCCTGCGTTCTTTCCCTGGCACCCACCGTGTCCTCTCTGCTACTGCCTGACATCCCTCTAGGAGCCAACACCTGATGGAGATCCCCCTGAGCTCACTTCTGCCAGAGTGGACACCCAACGAAGCCATAAGGTTTGGGGTGACCTTTCCCAGCATGGTGCCTCATGCTACACAGCTCAGGCTGTGTGGTCTCACGAGACTGCACAGGATGAGATAAAGATTTTTTCTGACTACCATCTCACCTTTTCACCCCTCCTCCCTCAGTTTTTTTCTTCCCCGTCAGCTCTATTAGCACCAGGACCAGACTGGAGAATTGATCCAGATTAAAAAAAGCAGGAAGGGGGAGGGTTTTGGCAGATGTTTCTTTAAGCCAGATCAGTTCCTCTGTTCAGTTCAGTGTCGTGCAAAGTATGCCAGGGAGCTGGGGGACCGCAGAGCCGTGGGCAAGGACAGGGACAGGTATTATGGGTCAGGAACACTTCAGGTCGCTATGGATACTGAAGACTTAATCTAATGAAGTGATAGTATGGATTTAGGCACCAAAGCAAGAATTGTGATTGTTTGGAGGTGCCTTCAGCTCCTATCAACTAGTTTCAAGAAATGTGGTTTAAAACAGCTTATTTAAAGCCACTTTGAAGAAAAACCTAAACATTTTATATTCTACTTCTTTACAATATACTTTATCGCCTTCTGATGTAGACAGTCAGTGTAAATGGGGTCGACTTGTTTTTCATTGCAAGTAGGAGTCTGTGATTAACAAAATATACAAGTTTATCACTTACTACAAAAACTACTGTCAGAGATTAGAGAAATACCAGCTACATTACAGGTATGATGAGATAGCAGGCTGCAGTCACTTTTCTGCAATCTCACTCCTTCATGAACAAAGTCCTTCACCAGTACTTCCAGGAAAATAACCTGTAGCAGGTATTAGCAAGGACCTAGGAAGAGAAAGTAAATAAAGGTTTGGATTGCATCATTAACCATCTCTGATCCCACTGTCTCAGTTGGTTTCCTCCACCTGGAGAGTGGTTTAAGCTGTGTCCCCATCAGCTGGCACGCTTGTGTACCAGCAATAAGACACAAGTCCAGTCATCAAATGGCATGGCTCCACCCCAAATGATTTTTCAAATCCATGCATCACACTGAAGAACACCTCAGGCCATTAGGTTTCTGGTTTTCACTATGCAGGGTGTGATTTTTTTACATCTTGGGCAACCAAGAAGGCAGAATTCAAAACATGTGAGCAAGAAATAGACATGTTTTCATGAAGGAGGAAGGAGGATGATGTATATGTTTTATACAGTTTTATTAATACATCTACATTTAATGCCAGAGACCCCAAGAGGCTATTCAACATAAAAATATCCAATGTATATGAATATACAACAGTGATGATTTAGAAATTCTCCCATCATAGTCCTTATGTCCCAGTACTGCCCATGGCACCATTCAGGCCTTTGCTGGCACAGGGGATATCCCAGCTAGGTTAGCTTTTCTGGGAGCTAAATACAGAGTGCTCCATACAAACTGAACCACAGCTTTTCGTATTTAACATGAAACCAAAGGATAAAACCTCAGCCAGTTTTCAAGGCAGCTGGTTGATAACAGAGTGGGTTCTGTCCTGACCTGAATAGGCTCAGTGGCCCCACTAACCATGCTGGCCAACAGCACTGTCTCTCATTAAGTCTTGCTAATTATATTAGCTGCCTCTCAGCTGTTGCATGGGCACCAGCCAGGAAAGGGATAGCAACAAAAGTGATTCCCAAAGGGGACTCTCTAAATGCACTGACCAAATGCACTGACTGGGAACAGACCAAGCGACATTTGGAGTCCTTTTGTCCCATTTTGTAATCCCGGCCAGACTCCGACGGAGATTGCAGCCGAAGCTGCTGCAAATCTAGGATGTAAACTCAAGTGAAAGATACCTTGCTGAGCTGTGTATGGGCCAAAGGCAGGAGCCTGCCCGTGCGGGGCAGGAGATGGGGCTCGCAGCTGCCCTGGGAGCACTGGGCACACACATCTCCAAGGGTACCCAGAGCATCCTTCTCCCTTGTGCCGCTGCAGGGCACAGCTCTCTCTGCATCTGACCTGTCGTAGGTTTGCTCACAAGGCTGGGGCCGGGTCAGGACTGCAGAGTGATGCCGGTGCGGTTATTTTGGAGCCTGCCTGGTGATGCAGGACACAATATACGGTGACGGGGGCCACCTGAGCAGTGCTTCTTCTGGGCCAGGTGCAACCCTGAACACCTGGGGCATCTATGTGAGCAAGCTTGGTCACCCTGGTGTGCAACCAGCCAGAGCCCCAGGGCGAGCCTCTGCCTCCCTCACACGACGGCTCTGCAAGGGGCTGCAGAGTCTCTGTCCCTCCCCATACCTGCAGCAAATGAAGTGGTTAATGGCAGGAGAGAGAAGAAGAGCCCCATGTCATAAGGTATGCTGGTAACCCAGGGGCTGGGACCTTCTCCAGGGACATGGCACCAGCTTCCTGCCATGACTCAGGCAGAGATGGACATTTCACATGCCAGGCAGGAGCCCCAAATAACTGGGTGACAAATAAGTTGACCAGGCTGAGAACTGCAGTCTGGGCTCAGACTTAGCAGCAGAGAGAGGCATCAGCTTGGGCAGCAGTAGGTGTCGAAGTCGATATCTTTTCAGGTCAACAATGCCCAAGCCACACGCATCCCACCTGCATTTCATCGAAGGCTTATTCAGCAGCTTCACCTCCCTGCAAGCTGCCTGGGGCCACGGTTCCTCCCTGGGCTTTGCAGGAGCAACCCATCAGCACATGGACCTGTGCCCCTGCCCCAAACCGGCCAGGCACAAGCCACGTCCACACCAGCCACATCACCTCGTTAGCATGCTGGCACCGTGCCCAGGTGAGTAATGTCTGTTGGAGCTAATGAGCACTGCACCCAGGGCCTCAGCCACACCTGCACCACCATGTTCAGGGTGCCCTCGGGTGACCGGGCAGCACAGTGAGGAATGAGCATCTGGGTCAAAGAGCCCAAGTGCTGAGGTGTGATGAGATATCTGGTGGCGTTTCCCATTCCCCAGACCCAGAAAAGCAGAGCACCTGGAGACATAGATGCCCTTATAGTGACCCTGACAAAGGTCCACCACTGCGAGAGAACGCTGACCTGGGCTCAGTTCAGCCATAGGCACAGATGCCTCTTGGATCTGGTCATGTCTACCTGAAATTCAGGAGCATCTCGGGTGGCACTAAATGTCATCTCCATCTGAAGCTGCCCCTGAGCTCCATCGTGGTCCAGCCTAGCTCCATGATGGGTAACAGCACCATGAGCCTGCAACACAGCAGCAAAGCCAAAAGCAGCTGCCCAAATTCACAGCACCATTGTTGCAGGGTTGACATCAGCCTCTATACATTTCTCTGCTTGAAAGGAAAATAAAAAATGGGAGAAGTCAAGATGACACTTGCTTGAGCCAGCAGTTAATTATCGCTTTCCAGGGAAGGTACCCAGGACCAGCACATGACACCTTATCAAGCTGGGGTGTGAACCACCATCCTCAGAGGGATGCAGCCACTGATCTTTGCTCAGACTCGTTAGTAGAGCATGTTTGTGGGTGAAGGTGGTGCACTGGCTCTCGCAGGTGTTTTTTTCAGCAGGGGTTAATAGTTAAATCCTTAACAGCGATGGGTATGCTGCATGAGTTGGTATCAAACCCTGTTTGCTTGCTCATGTGGTCCCAGTCAGGCTGGCTGTTTGTGGGTCTTGCAGAGGGAAGACAGGCTTTTACAGTTGTGGGTTAGAGGTGGTGGTTGTCATGCAGAGGTCCCTGTGTTAGCTCCACAGGCAGTTCTCGGTGGGATAAATTCCTTCCAGGCGGAATTTCTACACAAGCCATACCTAACGTGCTTCTGAAATCCAAGCTAGGGACAAGTGAGCCAGATGGGGTTTAGCCCACAGGTGAATAGAATCATAGAATCACAGAATGCTTTGGGTTGGAAGGAACCTTTAGGGGTCATCTAGCCCGACCCCCCTGCAGTAAGCAGGGACATTTTCAACTAGACCAGGTTGCTCAGAGCCCCATCCAATCTGGCCTTGAATGTTTCCAGGGATGGGCCTCCACTGCGTCTCTGGGCAACCTGTTCCAGTGTTTCAACACCCTCATGGTAAAAAATTCCTTCCTTATATCTAGTCTAAATCTACTCTCCCTTAGTTTAAAGCCACTGCTCCTTGTTCTATCACAACAGGCCTTGCTAAAAAGATTTTCGAGAGGTCCAAGTGCATGAATTGCTCATGGCATTTCTATAGAAGACAGGATCCCAGGGAGTATGTGGGGATGTAGCACAAGATAACTGCAAGCTGTCAGGCAGGAGAAGGAGGTAGGGAGGGAGTGAGACCTGAAAAAACAGCCCTGATAGTTGTGGGAGAGGGAGCAAGGTTTGGGGGCAGGAGGGAGGAAGCTCTGAGCCATCCCTGGCAGGTGACACATGGCTGCCCAAGACAGCCAGACCTGCATCCCCACCGCTGTTCCTGGTGTCTTCTCCTCCCAGCAGAAAGGCTCGGGGAAAGGATTGCTTCACCCATAGCCATGGTCAGCCCCCGGCCTCCTCCAGACCCCAGCTTCATGTCTGGAAAAGCTGCCATGACCTGGGATCTTCGCAGGTGGATTAGCTTCACTCCCGGACTTCCCAAAACTCAGCACATGCATTAGCCCTGATCTGCCTTGTGCACCGATCCTCTAAGAAAGTTGTACATGAATATGTATGAACCAAGATGTTATTATCTCATGAACAGGGGTTCTCCAGCTTTCCCACAGGAGTGTACTGATTCTTGGAGAGATGGAAAAGGACAGAAACATTCATAACTACCTCTGAACAACAATACTGATTTACCAGCAACTACAATTAGAACCATTAAAAGCATTCAGCTGAAAAATTTCCCTGTCCACAAAATGAGAGGATTACCTAATGTTTACTGGAAAAGTTTTAATTTTAAATAAGTGAGAAACTTTGAACTAGAAATAGATTTTCATTTTATGTAATCAAAACTTCAATTTTGCTTTTCAAATTCTCCTTTCAAAGTTAAAGTTTGTTTCCTCCCAAAGTTGCCTTTGTAAGTTCCACAGAAAAAGGAGAAAGCACAAGTGCCTAAAGAAGAGGTAAAGGAGAATTTCTCCCCACCTTTTTCAAAATTGAAGGAAAATATGGGAAAAGGAGGGGACAAAACCCTGGGCAATATTCATTCCTTTGAGCCTAGCAACAAAAGCAGGAAAAGAAAGGATGAAAAAAACAACCCAGGTAACAAATGTTTTGCATTTTCAATCACATTAGTTCAACTACAGTCAAAACCAACTTTTTGATTTCTAAGCCCGGAGGAATTTCACAGCAGAAGATACTTTTAAGATATGTCTCATCTCACTGTAATGACAGACTACACGGAGAGATTCTTTCAGGTGTCAGGGGAGTTTGTAGGCCCATAGTAAGAACATAATGTGGAACATTTTGCTAGAATAGTGGCTGTGAGGTTGTATGGGACTGTTTCAAAGCTGAGCATAAACTGATAATATAGATCAATTCCCTGATATGAGCAAGGGGTATTAGCCTCAACATATTTCTCTTACGTAGAAATGCAATGTCCCAACTTGCTGAAGGGATAACTGACATCAACTTCTTGTGTTTCACATCAGAAGAGGAATTAAACTGCAGCAGGAGGTAGAAGAGGAAGACTGGGATTCTGCGCACTTCCACACTGCGCTTATGGGCCTGGACGTGAGTGCTTTGCATCTGCAACTGCAAGCTAAATGTCTTAAAAAAAAAACAACTAAAGCTGTCCACAGGTCAAAAACAAAAAAAGAAAAAATCTCAGATGCAAGGGTGTAAAAATCAGTGGAAGGCCAGACTGGCAGGCAGGAAAGTTTGTATATTAGCTCCATCAGGTATTTGTACACATTGACAAGATCTCCCTGAGCCTTGTCTTCTCCAGAGGCTGCACAGCCCCAGCTCTCTCAGCCACTCCTCATACCAAAGATGCTCCCATTCCCTATCATCTTCATGGCCCTTTGATGGACTCATTCCATGTCTGTCCTGTACTGGGAAGCCCAGCACTCGACCCAGCACTCCAGACACACCTCACCAGTGCTGAGAAGAAGGGGAACATCACCTCCCTCGACCTACTGGTACCTAAGGCAGCACTGCTGCCCACCAGGACCCCCGCGGCTGTTTTGCTCAGAGACTCGGCACCTCTGTGGTTACTTGGTGTGCTGGGGCCATGGTGGGCACCCCGAGCCCTGCACTGGGGCCCAGCAATCCCAAACTGCTCGGGGTGTGACTAGTGGAGGCCAGCATGAGTCCTCATTCCCACCCCAGGAAGTCACCTTCCTCTCCTTTCCCAAACCTGCTCATGAAGGAAGGCACGTCCTCTGTTCCTTTCCAAAACACCAAGTCTCCCTCTTTCCTCGCAGTTGCTGGAGGAGGGGATGACCAACCTTTCACAAAAGCTGTTTCCCCCACTCACACCCTTTCCCTTGCTTCCCTTGTGGGATTTTCCTCATGTTGCCTCTGCCAACGTCTTCCAGCCAGAAGCCAACTTTAATTTCCCCAGTCCTGGCAGGTCATGGAAAGCAGCCAGTGCCAGCTGGGCAGATGGCCCCACATGAACCCCCAGCAAGCTGGGCTTTGGTTTCCTGCCCCCAGAGGAATCATCCAAGAACTGGGGACCAGACTTCTCATTCCACCACCCAGAGCAGGTCTCATCCTTCCCTGGAGCAACGGGACAGGCTTTCCAAGGAAACATGAGAATATGAGGAGGGTTTGTTTCAGGGAGGTGTTTGTCTGCTTGGAGGAGCCAGCGAAATCCACCTGGAGAGCGTGGACACTGGAGTTTAAGCTCAGCATTGTGGCAGGGAGAAATTTAACAGTGCAAGCAGGAGGAGTAACTACTTCACTAACTGACAATGACTTTAGGGGAACATAGGTCAACAGAGCATAATCTGTCCTGCAGTTTGGCTGGCATACAAAAAAGTTCATACCTCTGCCACAAACACTGCTGTGAGATGTTCAGTGGTTGTGCATGGTTAAAACAGAGGATCACGTTGCACCCTGAAAGGGTGGGAGCCGTGCTAGCAGCAGCGTTAATAGTCAGAGCCACGCACTCACCCACCTCCCGTGCCTTCTCCCCAGAAAACAGGATGCCTTTCTTGTCTGCCACTCGCTGTTCCCGGCACCAGCTGACGAGACGTCTCTTTCTCCCTCCCTTGGTACAAAATAGGTGGCCATCTTCCAGGAAAGGCACAAATCTTCTTTGACAAGCAGTGATATTAACAGGGATTAGGGAATGCAAGAGCCACTGCCTGAATTGACCAAAGGATGCAGCCCAGGCTGCCTGGCCCTGGAAGTGTTTTAATTGAGATTAGAGGTTACATGGAGGACAAGGCTGTATTTTCAACCCACCGTGAAACGAGTTCAGACTAGGGGTTTCTGAGCAACTGGCAGCGTGCAATATGGGGGGGCTCATACCAACACCTGTTCTTCCTAATCTTAGGTATGGGGTGCAGTGATGGAAAGGGAGCATCAAAGCTGGCGAGGTGGCTCGTGGAGGCATCACCGCTGCTGTCTTGCTTTGCTTCCCAACATTAGATGGGATCCCAGTGCAAGGTATTCTCCTGTCAGAGCTCTCTGCGCGTGTGGATGGCAAGCAGAGCTACACCTTGCCTTGAAATCCCACAGAAACCTCTCCAGTAGGCAAAGGTTTTCCACTCTCTCACAGCAGTGAGTTTGGCGATCTGCAAATATCGTCCATCCCCACCTCCTCACGTCCATCCACATCTGCTCTCAGCACATCCCCATCACATCCCCAAGTTTAAGTCTGGACCTGCACAGTCAGTGAAAGAAAGCACCTGCAAATAATAAAATCTCATATCAGTGAAATTCATGTTGCTCAGTGTTTTACCAAGTTTATTTTCTAGAGGCAATTCAAAATACTTTATTCTTACATTTGATCTCTTATATTTTTTAAAGACCACCAGGAAGATTTGCCAGCAATTTTTTTGTGGGATGAGAAGTGGCGGATTGTTAACTCTTTAGTAATGGCTCCTGTCTGAGCATCACTACCACAGCTGGGGCTTGGACACACATTTGTGATACTTAATGCTGAAGTTTCGATCTCTTGAAGAGATGCCTGTGTTGACATAGCCACAAGATCTTATTTGAAGAGTTGGAAAAAGCAAAATCTTCAGCTTTTGTGAGGAGTATAATTTCTCTGACTGTCGCATAATGTGAACGAACCCTTTAAAACAGGCAGCTCAGGTGCTATTTTAGCTGTGGCAATGCGTGTCTCAGCACAAGGGGTAACACCCTTCTGGGTAGTTGAGGAAAACCTTCAGGCTGAGCTTCCTTCACCACAGCTGGGCTGCTGCTGGCACCACAGCTGAACTGGCTGCGGTGTAAAGTAAGCATACACTGATGGGTGTGCACATGGGAGCACGCATTATCGCACGCGTGACGGTAGTCCTCTGTGTGCTTTAAAATGCCACCCATCCATGTGATGCACTGAACGATGAAAACAGTAACACATGAAGTTGCAAGCTGATTCTTGTCTGGATTTGAAGCTGGTTACACCCAGCCTTTGGTTTCATGTGGTTTCAAATGAAAGTTTTCTTCCTCCTGCTTAGAAGTTCCACCATAGTCACACAGAAAGGAGGAGAGGGAAAGGAAACACAGACAAAAAGAGGGATGAGTCAAAGCACCCACCAAACTCAGTCGGCTCTGGTTGTGAGGTCCCTGTTATCCTGTCTCAATGATATGTGGACAGCCATTAAGTACATGTGTAAATAATCACAATTACTGAGCCCCTCATGGGTTTTTGCAAGAAAAATTGCCTGTGTGAAATTGCCACAGGATGTGCCTTATTCTCTGGTCTGTACTCATTATTCTCTTGTTTAAAAATTTCTTTTACGTAGTCATAAACAATGCCATGAGATCTAGGCCAGCAACCGCACACCCTAACTAACCAGGAAGAAAAGCCAAAGCAAATATTCCTGGATTCTGCAATACACAGTACACACTGGATAATTATCCACCCAAAATATTCAGAGAATAACAAATAGAGTATTTAAGAAAAAAAATAATAATGTCAGGATTGGTCCACGAGCCATTCAGCAGCCAGATGTCAAACTAATAAATTACGATTTTGAATGAGTCGCTTGCAGGGGTCTATTCAGGGCCGTGGGGGCTGTGGGTCCTTCCCCACCGCTGGTGCCCGCCGGAGGGGCGGCAGGTGCCAGGGCAGAACACTCTTCCCACCAGCACTTGATAACTGCCCTGCCTGCTTTGGCAGAGCCTGCGATACAGAGAGAGCACCAAAAACCGTGCTGGGGGTGGCAGCTGCCCCGTAACCCCCGGGGCTGTCACCCTGCAAGGCAGCGGCTGGGCTTGTGCCAGCCACGTAGTGCTGGACCCGCTCCCGTACGCCTGTGGACTCACTTCCTCCGCTG
>Ga0181612_123620_pt1 | contig 23859 bp, 22 predicted proteins | sample HoacroProtozoa21_FD_119630 | JGI IMG/M metagenome (GOLD analysis project Ga0181612, IMG submission 119630) | Hoatzin crop microbial communities from Cojedes, Venezuel. Combined Assembly of Gp0051906, Gp0051904, Gp0051908
CCCTGGGCCACACCCGGAGTCTTGAAGAGGCCGCCGTGCCCGAGGATGACGTCAATGGTTACATGTTCCCCGGCAAGAAGGTCCATGCCGATCTTCAGCGTGGACATGGAGGAATAGATCTGCGCGCGGATGAAGTTGGCCAGGTTGAAGTTGGAGTCCGGGCCTCGGAGGACCATGGGCTTGCCGGCGTCCATATGGGTGACGCCTTCGCCGGCCATGTACGGGACCACAACGACCCCGCCGCAGTCGGCATCCCCCTCCAGGCTCTTTTTGTACAGCGCGGGATATAAATTGTCTTCCGCATTTCCGCCGAAGAGCTCCGCGGTCTCTTTGAGGGCACCGAACCAGACGTTCATGTCATTGGTGCAGTTGTTGCAGTGGACCATGGCGACCGGACTTCCACTCGGTGTGGTGACCATGTCGATCTCCGGATACACCTTCTTTAAGACATCCTCCAAAACGACCATGGAGAAGATGGAGGTGCCGGCCGAGACGTTGGCGGTCTTCGGGGCGACCGCGTTGGTGGCGGTCATACCGGTCCCGGCGTCGCCTTCCGGCGGGCAGAACGGGATCCCGGCGGGCAGGAGCCCGTGGATCTGCTCGCTTCCCGCGTCCGTGAGGGTCCCGGCCGGGGCGCCGGCCAGAAGGACACCGGGCAGGATGTCCCGGATGCTCCACGGGAAGTGGTAGTCCTCGATGAGGTGCTCAAACTTCTGGAGCATCTCCTCATCATAGGTTTTCGTCTTGCTGTCAATGGGGAACATGCCGGAGGCCTCGCCGATGCCGAGCGCGTTGACACCGGTCAGGGTATAGTGCACGTAGCCGGCAAGCGTCGTGATGTGGGCGATGTCCTTGACATGTTCCTCTTTGTTGAGGATGGCCTGGTACAGGTGAGCAATGCTCCAGCGCTGTGGGATGTTGAACCCGAAGAGCGCGGTCAGCTCCTCGGCCGCCTGACCGGTAATGGTGTTCTGCCAGGTGCGGAAGGGAACCAGGAGGTTCCAGTCCTTATCAAAGGCGAGATAGCCGTGCATCATGGCGGAGACGCCCATGGCGTCCACGTCCTGCGGGCCGAGGTTGTTCAGGGCGTCATTCAGGCCGTCCCAAATTTCCTCGTCCGAGTAGGTCCAGATGCCATCTTTGAAGGTGCTCTTCCAAGTGTGGTCGCCCTGGGCCACCGGGTTGTAATTGTCGTCGATCAGGACCGCTTTGATGCGGGTCGAGCCGAATTCGATTCCAAGATAATTGCTCATGTTCTCTGTCCTTTAGTTAAAGTACACGCTGTTCCAGCGCAGTTCGTTCTTCAGGGTGCGGAGGTCCGTGTTCTCGTCGATGATGACGCACTCGATGCCCATGAGGTCGGCCCAGTCGGCCAGCTGGCCGGCGGTGAGGTCATACGAGAACGCGGTGTGGTGGGCGCCGCCGGCCATCAGCCAGGCAGCGGCTCCGGTGGAGAGGTCCGGGCGCGGAGTCCAGAACGCGGTGGCCACCGGGAGGTTCGGCATCTCCTTCTCCGTGTGCTTGCAGTCGACCACGGAGACGATCAGGCGGAAGCGGTTGCCGAGGTCCACAAGGGAGGCGGCGACACCGGGACCCTCTTTGGCGCGGAACACCAGGCGGGCCGGGTCTTCCCGGTTGCCCATGGAGAGGGGCTTCTCTCGGATGGAGATCTCGCCGTCCGCAATGCTCGGGCAGACTTCCAGCATGTGAGCCTCCAGGATGCCCTCTTTACCCGGGACAAAGTTGTAGGTGTAGTCCTCCATGAAGGACGTGCCCTTCGGGTTTTCTACGGACTCGGTCATGATCTTCATGAGGCGGAGCATGCCGGCGGTCTTCCAGTCGCCTTCGGCGCCAAAGCCGTAGCCCTTTTCCATGAGGCGCTGAATGGCCAGGCCCGGCAGCTGCTTGAGGCCGCCCAGGAACCCGAAGTGGGTGACCACGGCGTCGTATCCGTTCTCTTCAAGGAACTGCTCGAAGCCGATCTCGATCTTGGCCTGGACCTTCAGGTGCTCCAGGAACTCGGCTTCGTCACGGCCTTCATAATCAAACTTGTAGAGTTTTTTGTATTCTTCGATCAGGGCGTCAGCCTGCTCGTCCGTGACAGCGTCGACCAGCGGGCGGACTTCCTCAATGTTGTAGTTGTCGATCTCCCAGCCGAACTTGATTTGGGCTTCGACCTTGTCGCCCTCGGTGACGGCCACGTTGTTCATGTTGTCCGCGAGGCGGCAGATACGGATGTGGCTGGAGGCCGCGATGCCGACGGCGCCGCGCATCCAGTTGCCGATCTCCTTCTGGGCGGCTTCGCTCTGCCAGTGCCCGACGACCACTTTGTGCTCGATGCCCATGCGGGCCACGATGTGCCCAAACTCACGGTCGCCGTGCGCCGACTGGTTCTCGTTCATAAAATCCATGTCGATGGCGTCATACGGGATCTCTTCGTTAAACTGGGTGTGGAAGTGCAGAAGCGGCTTACGCAGTTCCTTGAGTCCAAGGATCCAGGACTTGGCCGGGGAGAACGTGTGCATCCACACGATGACGCCCGCGCACTCCGGGTCGGCGTTGGCCTCGTTGAAGACCTTGCGGATGGTGGCGTTGGTGATGAGGGTCTCCTTGGCCACGACCGGGAACGGCAGGTTGCCGCTGGCGTTTAAGCCGTCCACCATGATCTTGGTGTGCTCGGCGACGTGATCTAAGGTCTCCTGCCCATAGAGGTCCTGGGAACCGGTGCAAAACCAGAAGGTGTAGTTGTGTTTCTGTAACATAGCGTGCTCTCCTTTAAAGAAAAATAATTCCAGTTCCAATGTAGCAAAAACCAAACCCTCCGAAAATCACCGTCCCCGACCAAAGAAGCCAAAAAGTTACCTATTCCGACCCAAAAGAAAAGACCCGGGAAAACCCGGGCCCAATGTTCTCGATTTCACGCTATTCCATGTTGGGACGCACCGTTCGGTATTTGGACGGCGTCATCCCATATCGCTCCTGGAAGATCTTGTAAAAATAGCCTTTGTTGTGGTATCCCACTTCCGCCACGATGTCGTCCACGGTGCGGTCGGTCGTGGTGAGGAGTTCCGCGGCCTTTTGCAGGCGGATCTCCTGGAGGAAGGCGCTGTAGGTCTTCCCCTCCCGCTTTAGGACCAGTCGGTTGAAGTAGTCCTCGTTGTAGTGGAACTCGTTGACCAGGTCCGCGATGTGGATGTCGGCATAGTGGTCATAGATGTACTGGAAGACCGCGTCCCCGGTGAGCTCCGCGCGCTTCTGGTCCTGCTCCCTCGTCAGGGTGAATTCATATCCCCCGGAGAGCAGCCGCATGAGCCGCAGCATGTACCCAAAGGTGATGTACTCCGTTCCCGGTTGCTGCAGCTGCAATTCCCGCAGGATCTGGTAGATGGCCTCCTCCGCGAGTTCCCTTGTTTCGGGCAGCGCGGAGTCCGCGTGGAACACCAGGTACTGGTGCGTCTCCTTCTGGGAGACCAGCGCTTTTCGTAAGAATTGCTGGAGCACATTTCCGGAGGACCGCTCCCCCGCCCGCTCGGACGGGTCCGTGAGGAACAGGGTGTCAAAGAGGCGGTTGGAAATGCCGAAGAACAGCACCGTGGCCTTGCCGGAGAGCACATCGTTGTGGAGGCAGTTTCGGTCGATGAGGCAGAAGTCGCCTTCGGAAAACGTCACCGGTTTTTTGCGGATGTTCTGGCACAGGGAGCCGGAGACCACATACCCGAGTTCCAGGTAATCGTGGGTGTGGAGGGCGGTGGTCTCGACGCCGTGGATGTCATATTGGAACGAGAAGTGCTCGTTCCCGGAAAGCCAGAACGCCTGCATCGCATCATTGGAGGACAGGTCCCACCCGATGACAAAGATGTCTTTTGCCGTTTTCGGGAAGGATTTCTGTTCCGGGATGGTCCCCGGGATGGACGGCTGCATCAGGCGGGAAGACCGTCTCTCGTCCAAAGCGCATGGTTGCGCGCCGAAAAACAGCCGTCTCGTCTCTTCCTGCAGCCTCGTCATGTTCCGTTATTCCTCCACGCGTTCAAAGTCGGATGCCGGGTGCTTGCATAAGGGGCAGATGAAGTCGTCCGGGATCGGGTCGCCCTCATAGATGTAGCCGCAGATGATGCAGCGCCAGTACACCTTGCCGGTCTTCTCCTTCGGGGCCTCCGGCTTTGGTTTGATGTTGTCCATGTAGTAGACATACGTCGAAGACGGGGTGTCACTCAACACTTCCATGTCCGTGATCGTGGCGATGAAAAGCGTGTGGCTCCCGAGGTCCACGGTCTCCCGGACCCAGCAGGAATAGAAGGCGTTGGTGCCTTTGGTGATGTAGGGCAGTTCGTTGCCGGAGAGCTTGTAGTCCTTGAAGTCGGCAAACTTGTCCACGTCCCGGCCGGACTGGAACCCGAAGTGCTTAAAGAGGTCAAAGTCCGCGTCCTCCGCGATGACGGAGACGTTGAACTTGTTGGTCTTCAGGATGACGTCATGGGTGTAGTTGGCCTTGTTGACGCAGATCGTCATGGTCAGGGGATCCGAGGCCCCCTGGATGGCCGTATTGATGATGCAGCCCGTGTTCTTCCCATCCTCCCCGGAGGTCAAAACAAAGAGACCGTAACTGAGTTTGTAAAGCGCTTTGTTGTCCATGTCGGATCTCCTTTCTCAAGTTGGTTCCATCATACCAAAAAACCGCGATTCACTGCAACCGTACCCCATTCCAAATCCCCTTCATTTTTCTATTGATATTCTTTTAACAAAATGGTATGATAAGCCCAGAACACGGCGACATGGCCGAATCGTGCGAACGCCCGAACGACCCGGTCCCGGCTCCACCAACTGAATAGAGGCAAATCCTATGGATGAAAAGTTGTTTTCAATCATTGATTCGCTGGAAGACCGTCACAGTCTACCTCTGGAAGACTATGAATACCTGGTCTCTCACCGGACGGATGAGGGTGCAAAGCGGCTGGCTTCAACGGCAGCCGCCATCCGAGATGAAATTTACGGACACGACGTTTTTGTGCGGGGACTCATCGAGTTCTCCAACATCTGCAAAAACGACTGCTATTATTGCGGAATCCGAAAGAGTAACTCCGTCTGTGAGCGGTACCGGCTGACTGAAGATCAGATCCTGGCCTGCTGCAGAGAGGGCTATTCTCTCGGGTTCCGCACTTTTGTGCTCCAGGGCGGGGAGGATCCCCACTTCACGGACGACCTCTTCTGTCGGATCATCACACACATCAAAACCGAATATCCGGACGTGGCAGTCACGCTGTCTTTGGGCGAAAGAAGCCGGGACAGTTACCAGAGGCTCTACGATGCCGGAGGAGACCGCTACCTGCTGCGGCATGAGACGGCGGACAAGGCGCACTATGAAAAACTGCACCCGGCATCCCTGTCCTTTGAGCGCCGCATGCAGTGCCTGCAGGACCTGCGGGACATTGGCTTCCACGTGGGTGCCGGCATGATGGTCGGCTCGCCGTACCAGACGCCGCGCCACCTGGCGGAGGACCTCAAGTTCCTGGAGGAGTTCCAGCCGGAGATGTGCGGGATCGGCCCGTTCATTCCCGCCAGCCACACGCCATTCGCGGCGTTCCCGGCCGGGTCGGTGGAGGAGACGCTTTACCTGCTCTCCATCATTCGCATCCTGATTCCGGACGTCCTGCTGCCCGCCACCACGGCGCTGGGCACCCTGGATCCCCTGGGGCGGGAAAAGGGTATTCAGGGCGGCGCGAATGTCATCATGCCGAACCTGTCGCCGGTGGCCACCCGCCAGAAATATATGTTATACGACAACAAGATCTCCACCGGGGACGAGGCCGCGCAGAACCTGCGGGACCTGGAGCACCGGATGGAACAGATCGGATACCAGATCGTCCGCGACCGCGGCGACATCAGGAGGGATTTCACATGAGTGAGCGCCTGGAACAGACCTTGAACGACGTCCCGTCGGGCGAACGGGTCCATATCGGCTTCTTCGGCATCCGCAACGCCGGAAAGTCCAGCGTGGTGAACGCGGTCACCAGCCAGAACCTGGCGCTGGTGTCGGACGTCAAAGGCACCACGACGGATCCCGTCAAGAAGGCTATGGAGCTGTTGCCGCTGGGGCCGGTCGTCATCATTGACACCCCTGGAATCGACGACGAGGGCACGCTCGGCGAAATGCGCGTCCAGCGCACGAAACAGATGCTGGCGCAGACCGACATTGCGGTCCTGGTGGCGGATGCCACCCTTGGGCTGCAGCCGGCGGACCAGGAACTGATCGGCATCTTTGAAGAGCGCAAACTTCCGTATGTCATCGCCATGAACAAGGCCGACCTGGCGCCCGGCGCGTCCGAAGACCCGCATGTGATCTACGTCAGCGCCCTGACTGGCGAAAACATTGAGGCCCTGAAAGAAAAGATGGCCCATCTGGTGAAGGGCACCGGGAAAGAGAAGACCATTCTGGGGGGCCTGATCGGCCCGCATGAGACGGCTGTCCTGGTCATCCCCGTGGACCAATCGGCCCCGAAGGGGCGGATCATCCTGCCACAGCAGCAGGTCCTGCGGGAACTGCTGGACCGCAACGCGATAGCGGCGGTGGCGCAGGCCGCGGACCTCAAAGAGTGTCTGGCGGCGCTGAAGGAGCCGCCCAAGATCGTCATCACCGACTCGCAGGCGTTCAAGAGTGTCATGAAGGACACCCCGGAAGACGTGTGGACCACTTCATTCTCCATCCTCTTCTCCCGTTACAAAGGGAACCTGGCGCAGCAGGTGCGCGGCGCGGCCGCTTTGAAACGCCTGACGTCTTCGGACACGGTGCTGATTTCGGAGGGCTGCACGCATCACCGGCAATGCCAGGACATTGGCACGGTGAAGCTGCCCGGGTGGATCGAACACTACACGGGCTGCACGCCGAAGTGGGAGTTCACCTCCGGCGGACAGTTCCCCGAAGACCTCTCCCCCTACTCGCTGATCATCCACTGCGGCGCGTGCATGCTGAACGAAAAGGAAATGCACCACCGCCTGGAAGTGGCCGAACAGCAACACGTCCCCATGACCAACTACGGCGTGGCCATTGCCGAATTCCACGGCACCCTGCGCCGGGCGCTGCAGCCGTTCCCGGACATGCTGGCGCTGCTGAACGAATAGAAAGGAAACGAAAATGCCCGAAAATTATCGACTGGGATACATCGGAATCATGATCGAGGACATGGACAGTGTAGAACAGGTCAATTCCATCCTGCATGACCACAACAAACTGGTCATTGCCCGGATGGGCCTGCCTTACCGGGACCGCGGCGTCGCCATCATCTCTCTGGTGGTGGATGGCACCAACGACGACATCAGCGCTCTGACCGGCGCGCTGGGCCGGGTACCGGGCGTCAACGTCAAGTCCATGCTGCAGAAAAACATCTGAGGAGAACCACTTTGATTAAAATAGCCATTTACGGAAAGGGCGGGATCGGCAAGTCGACCATGACCTCCAACCTGTCGGCGGCGTTCGCCACCCTGGGGAAAAAGGTCATCCAGATCGGCTGTGACCCGAAAGCCGACTCCACCTTCAACCTGCTGGGCGGGAATCCGCCCGAGCCGGCCATGAACTACATGCGGGAGCACGACCGCGAGCCGGAGCTCTCGGACATTGTCCGGGAGGGGTTCGGCGGCGTCCTCTGCATCGAAACCGGCGGCCCCACGCCGGGCCTCGGCTGTGCGGGACGCGGCATCATCACCACGTTCACGCTGCTCGAAGACCTGGAGCTCTTCGAGAGCGAACAGCCGGACGTCGTATTGTACGACGTCCTGGGAGACGTCGTCTGCGGCGGCTTCGCGGCCCCCATTCGCGAAGGATACGCGGACGAGGTCCTGATCGTGACCTCCGGCGAAAAGATGGCGCTGTACGCCGCCAACAATATCAACACCGCGGTCCGCAACTTCGAGGACCGCTCCTACGCCAGCGTCCGCGGCATCATCCTCAACCGGCGCAACGTGCCGGACGAGGAGGAAAAGGTCCGCCGCTTCGCCGTGGAAAACGGCCTGGAGATCGTGGCGGACATCCCCCGCAGTGACGACATCAGCCGGTACGAGGACGAGGGCATGACCGTGGTCGAAGGGGACGCCTCCCTTCCGGTCAGCCAGAAGTTCCTCGCCCTGGCCGAACTCCTCTTAAAGGACGACAAAACGCATGAAGATTCGTGAAGCCTATAACATCACTGTGGACGAGCTGGTGGCCCTGGGCCCGGATGCCATTCCGGAAGAGTTTATTCCGGCCTGCCATCTGATCTACAGTTCCCCGGCCACGCTGTCCTACAACTCTCCGGGCGCCGTGGGCTTTGGCGTCAAGCGCGCCGGCCTGGTACTCCCGGAGTCGGTCATGCTGCTGATCGCCCCGAACGCGTGCGGGCGCAACTCCTCGATCTTAAGCCATGAGGAGTCCTACGCCGACCGCATGTTCTACCTGACCATGAACGAGACAGACCTGGTCACTGGCCGCCACCTGACGGACATTCCGGAGGCCATCCGGTCCATCGTGGAGATCTGCGAACCGACGCCAAAGAACGTGGTCATCTGCCTGACCTGCGCGGACGCCCTTCTGGGCACGGACCTGGAACGCGTCTGCCGCAAGGCCACGAAGGAGACCGGTGTCAACGTGGTGCCCAGCTATATGTACGCGCTGACCCGCGAGGGCAAAAAGCCGCCCATGGTGGCCATTCGTCAGACCATCTACTCCCTGCTGGAACGCCTGCCGGTGCAGCCGGACATGGTAAACCTGATGGGATTCTTTACCCCTCTGGACCCGGCGAGCGAACTGTTTTCGCTCATGAAGGGTGCCGGCATCCACACCATCAACCAGGTGTCCGCCATGGACTCCATGGACGACTACCGCACTATGGGCGCGGCCAACTTCAATATCGTCCTGCACCCCGAGTCCCTCTTCGCGGCGGAGGACCTGCGCAAACGGCTGAACATGCCGTACCTGGAACTCACCCGCCTTTATGACCCGGAGCGGATCCACCGCCAGTACCGCCTGTTTGGCGCCGCGGTGGGCATCACCCTGGACGACGAGGAACTGTATCAGTCGACCCTGGAGCACGTTCGGGCGTTTGCCGGCAAGTACGCCGGCGCCTCGTTCGCCATCGGCGAAATGTGCAATGCCAACCCGTATGAACTGGCCGCGTTTTTGACCGGCATCGGAATGCGTGTCCCGGTCATCTTCTCGAACCTGACCACTTACGACTTCCCGTTCCTGCGGCGGCTGCGTGAAGCCAGCCCGGACACAAAGGTGTATACCGGCATCTCGCCGTCCATGGTCCACTACAAAGAAGTTCCGGGAATCGACTGTGCCATTGGCAAAGACGCCGGGGACTACTGTCCGTCCGCGAAGCGGGTCGGCTGGCACTCCGAAGTCCAGCCGTTCGGCTACCACGGTCTGAACGGCCTGCTGTCCGAACTCGAGGAGGTGTTGGGATGAAAAATCTGTACCGTTACCTCTCCCCGTTTTCGCCCGACCAGTCCGGCGCCGTGTCCGTTCTGTACGAACTCGGCGGGATCATCGTCATCCTGGATGCCGGCGGGTGCGCCGGAAACATCTGCGGATTCGACGAGCCGCGCTGGTTCCGCGCCAAGAGTGCCGTCTATTCGGCCGGCCTGCGGGACCTGGACGCCATCCTGGGACGGGACGACAAGCTGATTGCCAAACTGGCCGGCGCCGTGGAGACCTACGACGCCAACTACATTGCCTTCATCGGCACACCCGTGCCCGCCATTGTCGGTACCGACCTCAAGGCCCTGACGCGGATGGCCGAAAAGAAGTTCGGCATCCCGTCCCTGGCGGTCGACACCAACGGCATGGAGTATTACGACGTGGGCCAGACCAAGTCCTATATGGCCATGCTGAAATTGCTGGAGTCCGGCAGTCTGCCGTCTGCTCCATCCGGTTATGAGACCGGCGTCCTGGGCGCCACGCCGCTGGACCTTCCGGCGGACGACAGCGCGTCCCTTCTGAAGGCGCGGTTGGAGGCCCAGGGCTATGGAAAGACCGTCGTCTTTGGCATGGAGAGCGGTCTTGCGGAATTCGGAGGAATGACCTCCGTCTCCCGCAACGTGGTCGTCTCCCCGTCCGGGCTGAAACCGGCCCGGTATCTGGAATCCCATTACGGGATCCCCTATGAGACCGGCTTCGCGTTTGACGCCGCCTCTGGGAACGTCCTGCCTGCTCCGGTCGACGGCAACGTCCTGATCTTACATCAGCAGATCCTGGCCAACTCCGTGCGGGACGCGATTGCCCCGATAGTCTCCGGTCAGATCGACGTGGCCACCTTCTTCCAGATGGATGCCGACCTGGCAAAGCCCGGGGACGTCCACCTGGAAGGCGAAGACGACTTTATCAAACGCGTCCGGTCGGGCCACTACGCCGCCGTTATCGGCGACCCGACCTTCCAGCGGCCGTTATCGTTTTATGACGGCCAATTCCTCCCCCTGCCGCACTACGCGGTCTCCGGGGAAATGCATCAGCAATCCACCGAGAAGGAGCTTTGGAAATGACCGTTCGCAAGCGGATTCGTGTGTACGGGATCGTGCAGGGCGTGGGGTTCCGGCCGTTTGTCGACCGGACGGCCGCCACGGCCGGCGTCCCCGGCCGCGTCCGCAACAGGGGGCCCTACGTCGAGATCTTCGCGGAGGGCACCGACGAACAAGTGAATACGTTTCAGGACCTTCTGGTCTCCACCGCGCCGGAGCGCTCCAGCATCCTGAAAGTGGATGCCGCTTCGGTCCCGGTCGAAGGAGACGACTCCTTCCGGATCATCCACAGTGAGAAGGTCCAGGGAGACATCTTCGTCTCCCCGGACATTGCCACCTGCCCCAAGTGCATGGCGGAACTCTTTGATCCGGCTGACCGCCGGTATCTGCACCCGTTCATCAACTGCACGGCGTGCGGGCCGCGCGTCACCATCCTGGACTCCATGCCCTACGACCGGGAACGGACCAGCATGAAGGAGTTCCCCATGTGTCCCACATGCGAGTACGAATACACGCATGTGTCCACGCGCCGGTACCACGCGCAGCCCGTGTGCTGCAACGACTGCGGGCCGGAGCTGTACATTCCGGGCACCGACCTGCGCGGCACCGCCGCGCTGCTGAGGACCCGGGAGGTCATCCGGGACGGCGGCATTGCCGCCATCAAGGGCATCGGCGGTTTCCACCTGTGCTGTGACGCCACGAATGAATCGGCCGTGCAGCGCCTCCGGCAGCTGAAGAACCGGCCGTTCAAGCCGTTTGCCGTCATGCTCAAAGACCTGTCGGTCGTGCGGCGCGAATGCGTTGTGGAGGCCGCGCAGGAGCCGATTTTAAACGGCCCGCAGAAGCCGATTCTGTTGCTGCAGCGGCAGACCGCGGGCGGGCACATGTGTGCCAGTGTGGCACCGGACAACCCAAACATCGGCGTCATGCTGCCCTATGCTCCGGTGCAGATGCTGCTCTTCGACTACCCGGACGGCAAACCCATGACGGACTGCTTCGTCATGACCAGCGGCAACCCGCGCGGCGCGCCGATCTGCCGGACCGACGAAGAGGCTGTTCCCGTCCTCGGCCCCATGTGTGACGTCATCCTGAGCAACAACCGGACCATCCGCCTGCGCGCCGACGACAGCGTCATGTCCTGGCACGACGGCAAGCCCTATATGATCCGCCGTTCGCGCGGATACGCGCCACTCCCTTTCATGTTGTCGAAGGACTTCTCCGGCAGCGTACTGGCGGTCGGCGGCGAACTTAAGAACACCTTCTGTCTGGCCAAGGATTCGCTCTTCTACCCTTCGCCTTATATTGGGGACCTGGCAGATCTCCGCTCCGTGGAGGCCCTGCGCCAGGCCACGGTTCGGATGGAACGGCTCCTGGAGATCCAGCCGGAGCTCACCGTGTGTGACATGCACCCACGGTACAACTCCACGGCCTTTGCCCACGAGCTGGACCGCCCGGTCCTGGAAGTGCAGCACCATTATGCGCACGTCCTGTCCTGCATGGCGGAGAACGACCGGTTCGAGCCGTGCATCGGCGTCTCGTTCGACGGCACCGGCTACGGCACGGACGGCACGGTCTGGGGCGGCGAATTCCTGCTGGCCGACCTGAACGGTTTCACCCGGGCCGGGTCCATTGGCGCCTTCCGCCAGGCGGGCGGAGACCTGGCCGCCAAAGAGGGCTGGCGCATTGCCGTCTCCCTCCTTCTGGACGCCTGCGCGTCCGAAGAGGAAGCGGACCGGGCCGTGCTGGACCTTGGACTGGCCGACGAGACAAAGCTCTCGTTCCAGAAGGCCATGGTCCAGAACAACATCAACTGCATTCTGTCCACCAGTGCCGGCCGGCTGTTTGACGCCGTCAGTTCCCTGCTCGGGTTCCGCAACGCCTCCACCTGCGAAGGTGAGGCCTCCATGGTCCTCGAGTTCGGTGCGGAACGGTGCCGGGACCGCGGCGCGGTTGCGGACCTTCCGGAAGACCTGCTCAGTTCGCCCGCGTATTCCGACGAGTCCCTCTTCCGCATTCCGGAAGAGCCCCTGATCCGCGGATTACTGGCTCGCCGACTGGCGGGTGACGACCCGGATCAGTTGGCATACTGGTTCCACGCTGCACTTGCCGAACAAATCGTATCCGGTTGCGTGGAATGCCGGGACAAGAGCGGCCGCAACCTGGTCGCCCTGTCCGGCGGCGTCCTGCAGAACCTGCTGCTGGTCGACCTCTGCCGGGACCGGCTGACGCAGGAGGGCTTTGAGGTCCTGACCCATTCCCTTTCCGCCCCGAACGACGGCGGGATCGGGCTTGGCCAAGCCCTGTACGGCATGAACTGGCTGCAACAACATCATCTGTAAGTCGAATTTATATACTATTCCTAATTGGAGGATTTTCATTATGTGTGTAGGATTACCCGCAAAAGTACAAAAAGTATCCGACGGCATGGCCGTCATTGACGCCGGCGGCGCCGAACGCACTGTGTCCGCCGAGATGATCGACGGCCTGGAGCCGGGCGACTTCGTCATGGTCCACGCCGGTATGGCCATTGCCAAAATCACCGGGGACGACGACGCGCAGGCGGAAGACGTCATGGAGGCCCTGGTATGAATGAAGCGACCCAAAGAGCACGGGACATTGTCACCGGTTATACCGGCCGTCCCCTGCGCATCATGGAGGTCTGCGGCACGCATACGCACGAGATTTTCAAGCTCGGCATCCGCAGCCTTCTGCCGGAGTCGATCGAACTGATCTCCGGCCCCGGCTGCCCGGTCTGCGTCACGCCGACCGGCTACATTGACGAGGCCGTCATGCTGGCGCTGGACAAGGGGTGCACCATCTGCACCTTTGGAGACCTTGTCCGCGTTCCCGGCACGGAACTCTCCCTGGCCGGCGCACGGGCCAAGGGCGCCAAAATCGAAATGGTCTATTCGCCGATCGACGCGTATGACTATGCCGTAGCCCATCCGGACGAGCAGGTCGTCTTCCTGGCGGTGGGGTTTGAGACCACCACGCCGGCTTCCTGCGTCGCCGTGCGCAATGCCAAGCAGAACGGTGTGGCCAACTTTGCCCTGCTGACCTCCAACAAGACGATGGACAACGCCTACCTGGCCCTGAAGGGGTCGGCGGACGCGTTCCTGTATCCCGGCCACGTCTCCGTGGTTACGGGCACGTCCATTTATGAGCGTCTGCGGGACGAGGAAGGAATCTCCGGCGTTGTCACCGGATTCACCGGCCCCGAGATTCTGACCGCCCTGGCTGTCTGCGTCAAAAAGTGTCAGGAAGGAACCCCGTTCTTCATGAACTGCTACCCGCGCGTGGTCACCGCCGAAGGCAGCCCGTCCGGGCGCAAGCTCATGGCCGAGACCATGGTGCCTGAGGACGCCGAATGGCGGGGCCTTGGCATCATCCCGATGTCCGGTCTGCGCCTGAACGACACCTACTCGGACTTCGACGCGCGCATCAAATTTGACCTGCCCCATATTGAGGGCCACTCCAATCCGGCCTGCCGGTGCGGGGACGTCCTGCAGGGCAAGATCAAGCCGAACCAGTGTAAGGTCTTCGGCAAGGGCTGTACACCCGAACACCCGATCGGCGCCTGCATGGTGTCCGGCGAAGGTGCCTGTTCCGCATTCTACAAATATGGAGGAAGCCTCTTATGAGTGAAACCATTACTCTGGCCCACGGCGCCGGCGGCAAACAGACGTCGGACCTGATCGGCGGCATTTTCAAAAAATACTTTCAAAACGAATACCTGACCGCGGATGACGCGGCGGTCCTGCCGCAACCCGGTGGAAAAATCGCCATGTCCACGGACGGGTTCATTGTCTCTCCGTCCGAATTCCCGGGCGGCAATATCGGTAAGCTCTCCATCTGTGGCACGGTCAACGACCTTTCCTGCATGGGCGCCCGTCCCCTTTACCTGACCTGCTCCTTCGTCATTGAAGAAGGCTTCCCGGTCGACAAACTGGATATGATTGCTGCCTCCATGGCAAAAACCGCCGCGGAGGTCGGTGTGGTCATGGTGGCCGGTGACACCAAGGTGGCCGGCAAAGGCCAGGTGGACGGCGTCTTCATCACCACCACCGGCGTCGGTGTGCTGGAAGACGGCGTGGAGACCGGCGGCGCGCTGGCCAAACCCGGTGACGCCATTATTGTCACCGGAGACGTCGGGCGGCACGGCTGTGCCATCCTGCTGGCCCGGGACGAATTCAAGATCAAGGCGGATGTCACCAGTGACTGCGCCCCGCTCTGGAACAACGTGGCCGCCGTCCTGAACACCACCAAAGATGTCCACGTCATCCGGGACGCCACCCGCGGCGGCGTCGGCACCGTCCTGTACGAAATTGCCGACCAGTCCGGCGTCGGTGTCCGGCTTGACCAGGATGCCGTTCCCGTGGACGAGACCGTGGCCGGCGTCTGCGGCATGCTCGGCCTGGAGCCGCTGTACCTGGCCTGTGAGGGCCGGCTGGTCATCGTGGCGCCGCAGGAACATGCGGACGCCATTGTGGAGCCCCTCCGCGGCCTTCCGTACTCCGAAGGCGCCGCCATTATCGGAGAAGTCACGGAAGCCAATCCGGGCCGCGTCGTCATCCACACCTCGATTGGTGCGGAGACCCTGCTCCCGCCGCCCGGCGGCGAACTGCTGCCGCGCATCTGCTGAGGAGGACGCCATGGTCAAAGTAGCATTTTACGGCAAAGGCGGCATCGGCAAATCCACCACGGTGTCCAACCTTTCGGCCGCACTGGCCGAACGGGGCTACACCGTACTGCAGATTGGGTGTGACCCGAAAGCCGACTCCACCATCAACCTGCACCAGGACCCGAAAAAGCTCACCGCCCTGGACCTCATCCGCGAAAAGAACCAGGAGGTCACCCTGGAAGAACTGGTGACCAAAGGCTACAACGGCGTCCTCTGCGTGGAGGCCGGCGGCCCCACCCCGGGCCTTGGCTGCGCCGGGCGCGGCATCATCATTGCACTCGAGGCGCTGGACGACCGCAAGTACGTGGACAAATACCACCCGGACTTCGTGTTCTACGACGTCCTGGGAGACGTCGTCTGCGGCGGCTTCTCCATGCCCATCCGCGAAGGATACGCGGACAAGGTCTTCATTCTGACGTCAGGCGAAGCCATGTCCTGCCATGCGGCCATGAACATTGCCGTGGCGGTGGAGACGTTCCAGAAGCGTGGCTACGCCAAACTCGGCGGCATCATTGTGAACCGCCGGAACGTCAAGAATGAGGACGAGCGCATTGCACAGCTCTGCGAAGACGCCAACACCCATGTGGTGGACACGCTGGACTTTTCGACGACCGTCCAGGACGCGGACGAACTGCATCGCACGGTCATCGAGGCCTTCCCGGACAGCGACGCCGCCGCCATGTACCGCCACCTGGCCGACCAACTCATAAAGGAACTGGACGCATGATCAACCTGCACGAAGCCACGAAAAACGGGGCCGAAGTCCGGCTGAAAGACCTGGACTCCCGCACCCCGTTTTACCACGGACTGGAATACACGCCGCCGGCGCGCGGCACCTGGACCATTGCGCATACGCCCATGCTGATCCCGGGCGCGCACGAAATCTTCGTGTGCCCGGAGGGCTGCCTGCGCGGGGTCGTCCTGTCCGCGGCGGAATTTGACGGACTGGACCGTTTCCACATGATCACGGTCAAGGAGTCCGACCTCTACACCACCAAAGGCATGGAGACCCTCTTTATCGACGGCGTCTCGGATATCCTGGACTCCCTGGAGGAACTCCCGCCGTGCGTGGTGCTCTTCACCTCGTGTCTGCACCATTTTCTGGGCACGGACACGGGGATGATCTTCCACACCCTGCGGGAGAAGTACCCGTCCGTGGATATCATTGAAGCCAGCATGAACTGCACGCTGCGCAACTCCAAGAAGCATTACGAAGAGGCCACCAACAGTGCCCTGTACGCGGCGGTGGACCCGCTCCCGACGAACCCGAACACCGTGGATATCGTCGGCAACTACTTCGCCCTGGACACGGAATCGGAACTGGTCACCATGCTCCGCTCGGCCGGGTTCACCGTGAAGGACCTCTGCCGCACGGAAACCTATGAGGACTATAAATCCATGGGCGAGGCAGCCTATGCCCTCTACACCCATCCCATGGGGAAACTGGCCGCGGCCGACCTGGAGACCCGCATCGGCATAACGCCGATCGGCGCGCCGTACAGCTGGGATTACGATGAAATTCTGACGTCCCTCAAGGCTGTGTCTGATGCCACCGGCGCCCCGCTTCCGAACACCGACGAACTGATCCAAAGCGCCGACCTGGCGCTGGCGCACCTGAAAGACACCGTTGGAGACACCGAACTGCAGATCGACGGCGCTGCCACCCCGCGGCCGCTCCAGATGGCGAAGCTGCTCCTGGACCACGGCCTCCACGTGACGGCCGTGTACGCAGACGCGGTTCTGCCCGGGGATGAGGCCGCCATGGAGGCGCTTCGCGTCTCCGCGCCGGATCTCCGTTACCGCGCCATCACCAACTTCCGCTGCCGCACCTGGCCGCGGGATGAGGCGGAGGGCAAGACGCTGATCGCCATTGGTCAGAAGGCCGCGTACTATACCGGCACGGACCATTTCGTCAACCTCATTTACAACAACGGACTCTGGGGCTTCACCGGGATCGTCCAACTCTGCGAGCTCATCGAAGAGGCGTACCACCAGACCTCCGACGTCCGGAAACTCATCCAGATCAAAGCCTGGGGGTGCCACGCATGAAACAGGTCGTACGCAAAACCGCCAACTACTCGGCGGACCTCTTCGGCGTCTGCTCCGCCCTCTATGAACTGGGCGGGCTCTGCGTCATGCACGACGCCTCCGGCTGCAACTCCACCTACGCCACCCATGACGAACCCCGGTGGTACGACATGGACAGCCTTATCTACATCTCCGCCCTTGAAGAGTATGACGCCGTCCTCGGCAACGACGACAAGTTCATCCACGACGTCTGCGAATGCGCCCTGGAAGAACACCCGAAGTTCATTGCCGTCTTCGGCTCCCCCATTGCCCTCATGACGGGCACCGATTTTCCGGGCATTGCCCGGCTCATCGAAGCTGAGACCGGCATCCCGACCTTCGGCTTCAAGACCACCGGCATGCACACCTACATCCAGGGCGCCCGCCAGGCCTTCGCCGGCATAGCGGAACGCTTCTGCCCGGACGACGTCTCCAAGCAGCCGTCCGACCAGGTCCGCGTCAACCTGTTGGGCGTCACGCCGCTGGACTTCTCCATCGGTCAAAACGTAGACGCCCTTCACCGGTTCCTTGCCGACAACGACTTTACCGAAGTCAGTTGCTGGGCCATGGGCAACCCACTGGAACAGCTGCAGCAGGCCGGCCAGGCAGACGTCAACCTCGTCTGCTCCGCCACCGGCATCGACGCCGCCAAAGTCCTGCAGCGCAAATACGGTACGCCCTACGTCATCGGCCTTCCCGTCGGTGCAGCCGCCTGCACAGCCCTGGCGGACCTCCTCCGCCAGTCCGCCGCCGACCACACCTGCCGCACCCTGACCGACGAACCGGCCGGCACCACCAGCAACGAGCATACCCTGATCATCGGCGAGCCCGTTTTTGCCACCTCTCTGCGCTACTACCTGGAGAACCAGGACCCGGCTCGCGACATCCGAATCGCCTGTCCCATGGAGGAGACCCTTGGTCTGCTGCGGCCAACCGACTCGCACACCGACGAAGAGGAAGACCTGGAGCGCCTCATCAACGACGCCTCCACCGTCATCGCCGATCCCATCTACGACCGGCTCATCCATGACCCGCAAAAGACCGCCCTCGTCCGCTTCCCCCACGAGGCCTACTCCGGCCGCATGTACCGCGCCGACATCCCCCTCTTCCTCGGCCCGGACATCACCCTCTTCTAATCAATAAAAAAGAGCTGTACCGCATCGGCGATACAGCTCTTTTTCATGTTCAAAGAGTGATCAGCAGGAGGCCGGCGAAGCAGACGACGGTACCGATCAGCTGGCGGGCAGTGATGGATTCGTGGTAAAAGAGGAAGCCGACCACCAGCAGCACACAGGTCAGAGAAATGCTGGCAACGATCTGGGCGGAACTGATTTTCCATCCGGCCCGGTAGGCAAAGAGGAATCCGCCTTCCAGACCGACGACCGCCAGGCCCAGGACCCAGGTGGTCCAGTTAGTCTTGCTCAATTCGGTCAGCAGATTCCGGCCGCCGCCCGCCACACCGGATGGGCCGGTGACCAGAAACAGGACCAGGGAAAAGAGCATGGCGATCCCATAGGTCACGGTCAACGACGCAAAGGTATTTAGGTTGGCCGGCGTCGACTTCGCGCAGACGTTATAGAACGTATTGGAGAAGACGATCACTAAAATCGGCAGAAACATTTTCCACATAACAAATCCTCCATAAAAAACCGGCAGTCAGTAGCCTGACTGCCGGTAGGTGCTCACCCGATTATTCGGTTGATTCAATTTTACTGCAGAGTGATGCGGAAGGCAACCCACTGAACAGTTTATTTTTCAAGAAGCTCAGCGGCCATCTCTTCCATCTTGACGAAGTCCACTTTACCGTTATTTTCGGTCAGCGGCAGGGCGTCAATGTAGACGTAGTCGGCCGGGAGCATGTAGGCCGGGACGTTGGCTTCACAGGCGGCTTTGAGTTCCGCCGTCAGCTCGTCATCCGGACGGTCGTTCTTCTTGACGACGAAGGCCACGATCTCATAGAACGTGGAGTCGTGCTTCAGACGGCCGGCGCAGCAGACCTGGTCGACGTCTTCGTGCTTGGCGATCTCCTCTTCCGGTACGGCCGGGAAGATTTTGGCGCCGTTGCCGCCCTGGTCCGTAATGTAGATGCGGCGCATGCGGCCGTCGTGGAACAGGAAGCCGTCCTCGTCGAAGTGACCGAGGTCACTGGTGCGCAGCCAGCGTTTGCCGTCCTTGTCCGTGAAGATCATCTCATCCGTGGCCTCCTGGTCCCCCATGTAGCCAAGCATGATGTTCGGGCCGCCGACCACGATTTCACCGATCTCGTTATACTTGAGTTCCTTCGTCGGGTCCTCCGGGTCACAGACGCGAATGTCATGGATGATCATCGGAATTCCGACGCTCTTGAATCTCATGGCAATGTCGGTCTCCGTGGCGATGGTGGCACTGGTCTCCGACATGCCGTATCCCTTGATGACCGAGACCGGGCAGTTGTGCTCTTTGAAGAACTTGTTGATGTCCTCCTCATCCTGCTCGGGGCAGGCGTCGCCGCCGATGACCGGGGCGTACAGGTGGGACAGGTCAACGTTCTTCATCAGCGGAGAACGGGCCATCTGGCGCCAGTGCTCCGTGACGGCGCCGGCATAGTTCGGGTTGTATTTCTTGAAGTTCTTCGGGAAGTCCTCCGGGGAGAACGCCGGGTTCAGGACGACCGAGACGCCGTAGAACAGCGGCAGGTGCACGCTGATCATCATGCTGTAGATGATGAACGGCGGCAGCTCGTTGTACCAGACCTGCTGGCGGCGGATCGGGAAACCGACATAGCCGTAGTTCCAGGCAAGGTTGTTGGTGATCTGGTCGGAGATCATGACGCTCTTCGGCAGGCCGGTGGTGCCGCCGGTATGGATGATGATGCGGCAGGCATCCTTTTCATACGGAGCTACCACTTCTTCTGCGTCCTTGCCCGCAGCAATGAAGTCCGCATACTTGACGGTGAAGTTATCGTACTGGATCTTCGGATGCTCTTTGCGGGACTTGAGGTTGTAGCCGATGCGGATCGGGGTGGGCATCATGTCACCGACATTGACCACGACGATTTTCTCAACCGTGGTGCCCGGAACCGCCTTCTTGACCAGCGGATAGTTGAGGTCGAGGGTGATGTAGACCTTCGGGTTGACCTGGTTGATGTAGTGCTTCAGCGTCTCCGCGTCGGTGCGCGGGTCGATCATGTTGGCCACGGCACCGATTTTGTTGGCGCCATAGAAGCTGAAGATGGCCTCTGGCATGGTGACCAGGCTGATCATGACGTGATCGTTCTGTTGGACGCCGGCAGCCGTCAGGGCCTTGGCACAGACATCGATGTTTTCGAACATCTGAGAGAACGTCCACTTGCGGCCGAAATAGTTCAGTGCAAGCTCATCCGGGTAACCCTCATTGACGTCCTTGATGAGTCCGTACATGGTCATGCCCTGCGGGGGCTGGCCTTCCATGGCCGTGGCGGCGGTGTGATACTTCTTCCAGGGCATCTCATCCGGTTTATTCGGGATGCCGTACTCATAAAACTTTTCCCAGGGTTTGTCGATCGAGGGATAACCTGTCCGTGTAGTTTCCATATTACGTACCTTTCCTTTACCATATTCCTTACAATAGCGTTTTTTCAGCTGAATGAAAAAATGGGGTGGTTTCAGCTATCGGGTTATCCTACGATAGAATCAAGAAAAGAACTGTGACTCACCGCACATAAAAATCGACAAAACCGGAAATTTGTCAAACCAGACAAAAAAAGACTGCCGTTCGGCAGTCTTTTCGCTTTATTATTCAGGATTCCTGTTCCAGAGGAAGCACCACAGTGAAGACGCTGCCCTCTTCCGGCTTGCTCTGCACGCGGATCGAGCCGCCCACAATGTTGAGAATCCGTTGAACCAACGCCAGCCCCAGTCCGTTTCCGGGCGTCGCATGACTGGAATCGGCCTGGTAAAACTTTTCGAAAATATGGGTCACAGTCTGCTCGTCCATTCCGCAGCCGGTGTCCGCGACCCGGATAACCGCGTTCCCGTCGATCTCTTTCAAATAGACGGAGATCACACCGCCTTCCGGCGTAAACTTCATGGCGTTGGACAGGAGGTTGTTCCAGACGATTTTCAGCAGTTCCTCGTCAGCTGTCACACAGACCCGCTCGTCAATCTCTGCATTCAGATCGATCTGCTTCTGTTCCCAGACATCCTCAAACTGCAGAAGGCTCTCGGTCAACTGCTCGCTTAAATCAAAGTTCTGCGCCTTCGGGAAAATCTGCTGATTTTCCAGCTTGTTCAGCCGCAAGATATTGGTAATCAGCTCCGACAGCCGCCGGGAGCCCATGACAATAGCGTCCGTGTACTCCTTCTGCTCTTCCGCACTCAGATCCGGCATCTGCAGCAGAGTGGCATAGTTCTGCATGGTAGCCAACGGAGTCTTTAATTCGTGCGAGACATTGGACACGAAGTCCGAACGCAGCGTCTCGATTCCCGCGAGGTCCTCCGCCATGCGGTTGATGTTCTCAATAATCAGGTCGATTTCCGTCCAGCGGGCAGGGTTCTCGTTCTTGTGCTTAATCCGCACGTCAAAGTTTCCGCTTGCAATCTCATTGGTGGCCTCCACGAACTGTTCTATGGCGTTACCGGCCATCCGCTTCCGCCAGAAAGAAAACAGAAGGGCACAGAGGAGCGCCAGGAACATAATGTTCCCCACAATGAAAAGGGCCCTCAGGTGCGTATACTGCTCCCAGTACATCTGAATCTGCAGAAACTCGATGAGTCCGATGGCGATAACAATGGCGATCAGGAAGAAAAATAAGAGGTATTCCTTCCAAAAGGTCGCGCGGCGATACGTTTTCGGGATGGTCACGGTTTTTTTATTCACTGGATCACCGCCTTATAGCCCAGACCATGGACCGTGACGATCTCAAAGTCCGTGCAGCCGGAAAATTTGTTGCGGATCCGGGTCATGTAGACGTCCACCGTCCGGGTGCCGGAATCCGTCTCCGCATCCCAGAACTCATCCATGAGCTGGGTGCGGGTAAACGTCTTTTTTGGATAGGAGAGCAGTTTGAAGAGCAACTCGAATTCCCGCACCGTCAGGGGAACCTCTTCCCCGTTCCAGTACGCCGTATGCTCTTCCGCGTCCAGTTCCACACTGCCCACAACCACTTTTTTGCAGGAGACGATTTTGGCACGGCGCAACAGGGCCTGGACCCGAAGAACCAGTTCGTTTAAGTCGATCGGCTTAACCATATAGTCATCGATCCCCGCCAGGAAGCCGCGCTGTTTGGAGGGAAAATCGTCCCTCGCCGTCACGAACAAAATAGGAATTTCCTTATTGTATTGGCGAATCAGTTCCGTCAATTCATAGCCGTCCATCTCCGGCATCATGATGTCGGAGATGATCAGGTCACAAGGCTGACCAGATAAATAAATCATGGCTTCGTCGGCGCTCATTGCCCCCACCGCGTCGTAACCATTCTGTTGAAGAAAGCGGCAGATGCTGGCGGTCAGGGTTTTATCGTCATCCACGACCAGGATATGTACCATGGGAGGTTCCTCCTCACAAAATTTCACAACCTAAGGATACCTGTCAGATGTTTCTGAAACTTTAAAAGCGGCCTCAAAATTTTCGATTTCTGCAAAAATAACATTTCAGAAACGTTTCGGAAACAAGACCCAAACCTGCCCTCACTATACTGCAATCGTACCGCAGTTGACAACTGTCAAAGCGGATCCCCACATTTTTATTATGGAGGTAAACACTATGAGCATCGATTGGGAAAAAGCAATTAAAGACCGAATCTACACCGGATTCAAAAACTGGAATGGCGGCTATGACGGCTGGCTGAAATGGTGCGAGACCCTGTATGAGCCGGACGCCCACTACAACATCCCGCTCGGCGGCGGCCAGGAGCGCCTGACCCTTGAGCAGTACAAGGGCATGATGGGCATGCTCTTCGACCAGTACACCATGGAACTGGGCGACTTCGACAACTTCCTGGTCCAGGACAACTGGGCGGCCATCCGCTACACCGTAAAAATCGTCAAGCTGGACACCAAAGAAGAGTTCATCCAGCACACGATGGAATTCGTCAAGTTCAAGGAGAATCCGGAACCGATCGGCGTCCGCGTCGTCGAGGGCTGGGCCCTGTCCGACTCCCCGCTTGCATAACCCCTGGAGGTAACAACTATGTTAACTGTTGATTCTTTGATTAAAGACATTCTCGCAAACCCGGACGCTGCTGCCATCATCGATGAGTATCTTCCCGGCACCAGCACCAACCCGAAAATCAAGTTTGTCAATTCGTTCCCGCTCAAGAAGTTCGCATCCTTCCCGCAGGTCGGCCTGGACGCCGACAAGCTTGCCGAGATCGACGAGAAGCTCAAGGCTCTCGGCTAAACCGATTTCACCAGCATTTCCTGTTTTCCAACAACGGAAAGGACCGGGTCAGTTTCCCCTGCCCGGCCTTTTCCCTTTCTCGAAACATTAGAAAGGTCATATCATTATGTCTACAATCCACAACAACTATCCCTTCGTCTTCTGCCACGGCTTTGTCGGCTGGGGCTCGGAAGACGGCTACGACAAGGTCTTAAGCTATTGGGGCCTTGGCCCGCTCAACATGCTCAACCACTACCGCGACCTCGGTGTCGAGTGCTTTAACCCGTCCC
>Ga0181612_142447_pt1 | contig 23859 bp, 15 predicted proteins | sample HoacroProtozoa21_FD_119630 | JGI IMG/M metagenome (GOLD analysis project Ga0181612, IMG submission 119630) | Hoatzin crop microbial communities from Cojedes, Venezuel. Combined Assembly of Gp0051906, Gp0051904, Gp0051908
CCACCCCCAGAATATGATGGTGCTTTTCACAGCCCCCCCCCCCCCCCCCCATCTAGCTGCTCACCCATTAAAGAATACAAAAGCATTACTTTTTCAGCTCTGCTTTCTCCGGACAGGTTTCGCTCCCTCCAAAGCCTCTGGGATTAAACACACAGTAAACAGTAATCAGGCCAAAATTCTCTAAGCCTGTGACTTTTTTGATACCAATAAATCCCGCTGCACCTTTGTCTTCAGCTGCCCTCAATTTCCTTGACTCTTTTAAGGCTGTCATGTGTATCTAGACCTGACTCCCTCTTCCAGTGCAATATTTTCATTCGCTTTCAGATTTCTCTCTGAAAAATTGCAGACCATGAAGTCTACTAGTTTTCTGAAGTCTCTAAAGCAATTTAAAAATTTGGTCACTTTTCCCTGTTTTCTTTTGGCTGAAAATCCCTAACCTGAAAAAAAACCTGCTTAAAAATGACAAAAATATTGAAGTTTAAGTTTTAATTTCTAGTCAAAAAAGGGAAAAATGAAAATTAATAATATTCTAATACATTTTCAATGACAGAAAAAAGACCATGTTCATTGAGGCATATAGACCAATCTGAACCCAAAATGCCGACTGTTGTCATTACCAGACTGCAATGCCAAAATGAAAAAACCTTCTCTGCTGACATGGAAGCAGCAGATCCTCGGCCCATGTAAGGTAATACAGTTTTCTGGTATCTTTTTGTTTCAGCAGAAGATCTCTTCTGCAATGAGCCTGGTATATCTGTGGTTTCCTTCATCTGAGCCAGCAGCACCATGGGGCAGATACAGTCTTTCTTGATATATTTTTCCAAGCAAGTATTTAATTTTTTTTCTGTGGTGCAGAATACAAAGTAGTGTGACATGGCAGATTCTGGTCATTTATCACAGAGGAATTTAGAGGTAGTAAATAATAACATTTTATTAAATGGAGACAACCAGGGTGAGTATAAGTGTGTGGTTATAAGCCCCCCTTTTTTCTTGCTCACCAGATCATTACTCTACACAGCCGTTAGGAGAATGAAAGCTTTTGAAATAAACAAAGTGCTGCTGTCAAAAGCAGAATAGTCTAAAGTGCAGAAATTAGAAGAGTAAATGGAACTGGAATTACCATGGGGATAGGAAGGAGATAAAATGTGTATCTCGCCGCATTTGGGGTCTAGCCAGCCACATCTTTTGCAGCCGTGGTGTCAGGGAGACGGATTGCTGCCCGCTGCTCCTTGCTGCCCCTACTGATCTGCTGGCGGAGTGGGTTACGCGGGTGCTCCCCAACCTGTTTCAGTCCAGAGAGGCCAGGTTAGTTCAGATAAACAGTAAATCTCCACTAATCTAGTGCATTTTGAAAAAATAGGTTAGAGGAAGCTTGTCTGAGCAGCACTACTAGCAGAATCGAAGGGATTTGGGATGCCTGATAACCACCCAGAGACAGGCTGCGGTTACTAATATCTTCCACCAGCACAGCTGAAGCTGGAAGAGCACATCTGTTCACCTCCTGAAGAGGACTAGATTTCTGGTCTGCTAATCCCATTTTCCACTACATATTCAGTCAAAATAGACTCTAAATGGCTGGAGATCCCTCTGTGCTCCGGGTCCCTTCAGTAGCATTAATTTGGCAAAAGTAGCCAAAAAGAAAAGTGAATGTTAGTGTTTGGAGCCTGATCAAAATAGGGTGTATAATCAGCATAGCAGTACATAGCTCTGCTGTATCTTATCCTTTGCTGCTCTTAATACTCTGAGTTCTTAAATCAGGCAGCTCCATGCAGCTTTAATTTAGTCAAGGGCCAAGCAGCTATGAATTAAGGAGCCGTAGGGCTAGAGCTTCCAGCAATCTGTTCTCTCCCAAATGTCCAATTAGAAGAGATAACACATTCAGAGATAAATTCCTGGCAAGAGCTGAGGATGAGATTTTGCTTGAATCAACAAAGTGGTCAACACGTTGAGAATGATATATGAAAATAATGTAAGACAAAGATCTGAAATGTTTAAACAAGAGATCAGTTATGGGCCTCTCAGAGGTGGTAAAGGTAAATTATTAAAGAATTTATAATTACATTCATGCCTAATTATTAATAAACAAGGATGGCTAACAGATGCTGCAGCAAATTTACATTTCCTAAGGAAACAAGAAGAATTATAAAAGAAAATCAGGATCAGCAAAATTATTAAATCAGGAAACTGGAATGTCTGTAGATGACAAAAAAGCTGTTGTCAAAGTATTCAGGAGGAAGCAGTAAAAAAAAAGATAAGAAAGAGATTCCTATTCAAACCTTAGAGGCGCTAATACATTGAAGAAAGCTGACACGACGTCTACTGTCAAAACAGAAATAACAGAAGTTTCAAGAAGCTGAAGACCGGGATCAGGTTCAGAGCAACGTGTTCACTTCTTGTTGATGTCATTCAAGTGACTTCACCGGTATAAAATGAGTTAAACATGACAATAAATTGATGTCTTGTTATCTTTACCCTGTAAGTACTCCAGATCAATATAGTGGAAAATTTATCAGAAAAATCTAAAATATATTTCTTAGAAAAATTAATGCCTAACAATATAATATAAATCATGGCAAGTAAACTTGACAGAAACTTGGAAGGAGTAGCAGTGGGTCAACAGGAGCAATTTTGGCCCCAGCTGATTTAAGATCTGGGGAAATATTGGTACAATATTCAAAGCTAGACCGTATGATTAGCAAACATTGTGACAGAGAGAAATTACTGAATGGATAAAGAACTGGCTTTGTTAAAACAAGAGACATTTGAAAATGGAGGGAAGAATCATGAAGATCTATTTGTGGAAGAGTTTTTCCTGTTTATTTACAACCTGAAAAAATTACTGAAGTTTTCACAGAAACAGCTAAGAAGACTGGCAGATAAAGATATAAGGTGATAACAGAAACTTCTATAAAATGGAAAATAAAACCTAGTAATTAATTGCTGGAAAACAGAACATTGTGTCAACATTGAAGAAAAACACTTCTTTGACATGAAATTTGAAACTATTGAACATGAAAAGGAAAGAAGGGGAATACAACTGACATCTACACCATTTCTTCAAGTTCAGGATTTCTTTTTCAACAGAGAAAAGCACTCAAAGAATTTAAGCACAGCCAAGATAGCCTGACAAAAAATGGAACGTTAATGACACTGTGCATCATTCAAGCAGGCATACTCAGCACCTGTACCTGCCCTTACTTAAACAAATGTGTTACAAGGTTACATGTGCACGCAGATCATTTGGCATTGCAATTTCATCAGCAAGAGCACTGAAGTCACTTTCTAGTTCATCAGCACAGCAGCACGGACTGCCCGGGGTGGGAACAGTGAAAGGCACTGGGTGTTGTCGAGTTTTAATCACGGTGCTATCACAATCAGATGGCATTAGGTCCTTCACATACTCAGAGTACAATGCCATAATGTTTCATAAGACCACTGTCAGACCACATTTACAAGACATCTCAGAAGACTTTGAAGATAACTTCAGATTCAAACCCCGGCATTTACGAGATACTGTATTCTACTCAAAGCTTCACAAAATTTCCTCGTAGGGTATCTTCCTCTTTTAAGTGAGAAATTATAGGAGGCTTACAGTCAGTGAAGAGCAGTATTTTGACTTCTTATGTATTGAATATCTCTAGAAAAGATTTTCCTCTCAGTATAGAAACCAGCGTCTATACATTTAGCATTGACGAAACTGTTACCCTCAACAGGAAAAGATTCTATTAGGTCACTGAATCCTTTCCACCCTCTAGCATCTCTTCAGACCACCTCTTCTGCCCTTACATGCCAGATACTTCTGTCCAATCACAAGATAAAAAACATCCAGATACGTGTTTGCAAATCTCAAGTCCCACTTCTTCGTTTACACCCAAAAACATCCCGCCTGCTGTTTCTTCCCCATCCTTTTGGCAACCGCCACGATTACGTGCATGGAAAAACATTATTAGGAAAGTCTAACGGATTTTAATTGTTTTCATTGCAAATGTTTCTCCCTGGTGGAAATAAAGCTCTGATCATATTGTCTCATTGCTCATTCTTTACTCTTCTTCCTGTTGTCTCCATTACTCTCTCCTTCTGTTAATTCTTCTTTCCATCCTGCTTCCCTAAATATACCGCCATGCCATTCTCTTTACTCTTTCTTGCCCTGCAGGGAAGCTCATTGCTCTCTCCTTTCCATCTCTCGATGATGTCACTTCTCCTCTAACAGAATCTGCAGTAAAATCCATCTCCTCCTCCTTGCTTCCTACAAACCATATGCAAAAGCAGTAGCAGAAATTGGAAGATATGGAAAACAGCCCCTGCAGTGATCAGGCCTCTGCGCGTGGTAGGCAAGCGCTCTGATGAAAGAACATAGGCTGATAAACCCTTTTGTATTGATAGATCCTGTTTCTAGCAATAAAGTAGAAATTTCATTAGATTGAAATATCAGTGGTTGCATCAACAGCCTGGTGGTGCCTAGAGGCTTCATGCAAAACTGAGATCTCAGACCTCTTTTGGGTGCTCCACAAACACAGTAAAATTAGTCTTTCTCCAGACACCCCACAGTCTACACAGATCAAATATGAGAAGAGCGGGACAACAGAAATATTGGAAGGTCAAAAGATTTGCCAGAGGAAACAGAGTAGATCTTGTCTGTGATTACTTATTGATGGCTTGTGTATTTATTTTCATTACTTATCGCATGGCCACGTAGTAATTGGGGAAAAAAAATCCCTGTGCATGCTTCCAGACCACTGCCTGGAACATCTTCAGCTGTTTTGCATATTTAATTGGTTAATGTTGATAATCTCATAGTTAAATGAGAAAAATCCATTCTATTTCGACACAGGCAGGTACAACGCATTTTGGCTACATTGCCTCGTTTGTCTCAATGCTAACAAACTCACAGAAGAAGGGAGAAGTTTTGACTTCTGTTAGTTGTTTTCTTTGAAGGAAATCACCAAAACAAGTTTTGAGGTTTTGGTATGGGTTCTCATTTTTGAAACACTGTGAAGGGCACTGTCTCTCCCTGCCTGTCTGATCCAGGTGTGGATTAGCACAGGGGGAAAAAAAATGTGGATTTTTTTCCCAGAAAGCCTCCCAGGTAATGCAAGGATGAGAGACAATGGCTTACCAGTTCTCAGGAGCAGAGAATGCCCTCACAAGGTTTGTGATTTAAAAATGTTTTAGTGAAACAAAATCCAAACAAGAAAAAATGCCTTTAGAATGTCTTCAGGATTTTCATTACAAAATAAAACAGATATTTAGAAATATTTGATAATAGAAAAGAAACATGTTTGATAACTAATTACCAATGCAGTTGTAAATTAGTGATGTCAACAACTATGAAAATGCCTTTTTTTCCACTACACTTTTAGAGTCTAAAAAATTACTATGGGCTTGTTTGGGATTGTGACCTGGTGTGCCATATTAAACAATAGGCAATGTCAATAACTAATGATGTCATTTAGCCTAAAGATGGCCTCGCTTTGTTTTCAAGAGTATGAGCTGGAAAGCTTGAAGCAAATTGACTGGTCTCTGATCAGCTATAAAGTTTTGCAAAATGTTAACATTTCTATTGTTCTAAAAGCAGAAGTTGTTTTGGGGGAAATCCTAACTCAAAAACAAGTTGTCTGTCAAGAACTGAGGGCTTTCCACACATTTCCTTTGTTACAAGAAGCAGCTGATGATACTTGGGTGCAAACAGCAAAAAAGTTCAAGTAGCTGAAGACATTTAACCTGTAATTTGGGTATTAGTAAATGGCAGAGTATGACAAGAACCCTTTCTTTTCAGAAACCACAAGTTCCTTTCTCAGGCGCAGAGAAACACACTGAAAGTCAGCTGCTGTGTAATCATAACACTGAGAAGAAGACTTCCAAAGGAGTTTGGGAGCTCTAGTTGCAGGTATTCGGATACTTAGAGAAACTTGCCAAAGTACTCTCTGCCAAAGGCTGAAAATAGGAGTCATGTCTTGTCTGCTTGGATGCTTTTGTAAACCCAGCCAGGCACACCTCTGTAGTTCTGAGCGTCTAAGTGTCTCCAACCATCTGATCTAACTGAAGACAAACCATATCCAAGCAAATCTGCTTTTGCAACCATGCAAAGTGCCTGACATTTTTGTCTGACTGTTCCTATGCCACCTCCTCAGCTTCCCTTGGCTTCAACACTTCACATAAAATATAACACACAAATTGCACCAAAGTCCATTCTGACACCACCATTTGACAGAATTTACTTTTTGTGATTATCATTTACATTTCTTTGATTATCTTCTGAGACACTCATATTAACATAAACATAAATTTCTCAAGAACTGGCAATAAGTATAACCAATATTGACTAGGTTTTTGTGTTTAATTATATTAATCTTTACTAATAAAATAGGGGGGAAATATGCATGGCTAATAATGTAATTTTTAAGTTTTAAGAAAAAAGATTTTTTCCCCCCGACTAGCTGTAAGATACAAGGGAAAATTTATCTTGTGTATTATCTAATAGGCCTTCCAGAACTAAAGACCACAGGAGGTAAGGCTAACAAAATTAATATGCAAAGAAGTTCAGCACTAGGGACCCATAATTTTCTTGCAAATGGTTTCACTTTAAGGATGAAACAACACAAGACAATACCAATTTCTTTCGTTTTTTTGCAAATAGATGATGCTTTAAAAAAATTAACACACGACAGCAGGTGGGAAGAAACTAGAGAAGTGGATATTCAAAGTAGAGAGTGACTACAAATTTGATTTGCTTAACATTTTACTAACTGATTTGAATTCACTGGTATGTTAAAACAATGTCAGGAGATGTATTTAATTAAGAGAAGATTGGTTGTCATTCAGACATGAAGTAAACATTTAGCAAACCTAGTGAATTATTAAAGGGAATAAAAAATACTCTGACCTTCAGAAAGCAGAATCATAAATAACAAGGACTTAGGAAATTCTGCTTGGCCACGTCTGAAAATTACGTTCATTTTTTGCTTGCATTAAATAATAACTGTAAAAGTAATCATTACCAAATGCATTATTAATTACAGGTTTTTAACGGCAAAGGAGCGCTTTTATTGCTGCAATAGATTTGTATCACATTTATATATGCAAGACTATTAAGAAATATGATAAGAGAAAGTTAAACTGGTTTTGCTTCTGTGTTTGGAATTAACATGGGCATTTAAGGCTCTGTTCTTTATATCTGCTTCATAAGATGACAGCAAGAACTAGCTATTGTTTCGTGTACTAAAGAACTCATTGTGATTAGATTTCAAAAATATATGCCTGCACCCCAGGAAATAGTTCAAGGTAACAGTATTCCCATCAGTTCAAAATAGGTGAGTGTCAGACAAGCTTCGAAGGTAACAAATCAACCCAACATAATTCAGAATTTCAAGATCGAGACTTTGAAAAAGGAGAAAGGTTACATATCTTGGCCTAAGCATCTCATATTTTGATGTTTATATATGTAAAATGTAGTATATTATGGCAATAAAAAATACTGACAGAAATAGTATCTCTGAAATGAATCCTCATTTAGAACTCGGTGATATTTCAGCAAGGAACATCTTGTTTTAACAAGAACATTGTAACAGATACTGTAGGACATTAGTTTGAAATATTTTTTTTGTATTTTTACCATCCTTTCACATAAGAAAAGCTTAGCTTTTAGAAGTTCAATTCACTTTTAAAAGATATCAGCAAGTAACTCCTGATAAGGACTGCAGGATTTTTTGCCTTTAGCCCTTGTCAACCGAAAAGGTTGTGTTCTCTACACACCATAGAAAATTCTATAAATACTGTGTTCACTATTATTAATAAGAATTCAACCTGTAATTAAGTGGGTACAATTATTTGGGAAACTTCTGACGATTGTGATTCTTCATATTTGTGAAGGTGTATATGTTCGTAGAATTGGGATCAAAGATTGCTGTATGTTTTCCTTAGAATGAAATTTAAAAAAAAAATAAAAGGAGATGGGGGGAAGTACAACGTAGGGACTTTTTCCTGAAGACCACCAACATCAAAATCTACAACAATCCCACACAAAACTTTAGTTCGTGTATAATATTTTAGCAAAATTATGGAAGACTTAAGAAGAACCTGATATATTTTTGCTAAAATCAGTGGGAAAGTGATTGAAGTAAGATACAGTCCAGTATAAAGATACGAAATACACACAATTTTATAACAGAAAAATTAGGTGAGTAGATCCCTGTCATTCAAAACCATACACAAAGAGATCCCTGCATCCATACACATGAACTTTCATCAGTCTCACTGAGAAAGTATCTTTTAGTACGAAATGCGACGAGGTCCGTACTTTTTTGTTTATAAAACAGCTATTATATGATCTTTAAGTAAAACAAATTCCTGAAATCAGTGTCTAGGTAACTATCCTTGAACAAGAAGCCCCATGCAAGTGAAGGAAGCTACCCACTGGGGAAGTTACACATGTGTAAGGGTTTCCAGGACTGTACTATGGTTTAATATGTCCTGTAAATTCTCTTACTCACCCTCCCTAAACTTTGTTTTCTTCATTTTAAACATTTTAAAATAATTCAGCTATTTAAATCTGAGAAGATACATAAATAGAATTTGCTGTGGTGATTACCCATTCTTAAGGGGGTTTATATTTAACTCAGATGCCTAATTTAGGTCTTTGATCCTCAGGCCATAATAACAATAGCAACAAAAATAAAATGCATTATTTATAAATTTATACTGTTGTAAATTCAGATACTTCTAAAAGACTAAAAATCAAGCTCCATTTGTTCAATATAAAAGGGCTTTGAAATGTAATCTCTGTGGGTTGATTGATGTATTACATAATGTCTTTTTTTTTGCTTTCTCTGTACAAACATGGTAAAAATGCTCGACAGTTTTCTGAGTACAAATAATTTCTTCCATTTCCCTTTGCACTCAATCTATTATGTTTAGAGTATTTAATAAATTAGTGTGGGCAATATAAAATTTAATTACTTTATCCATAATCAAATTAATTATAAATCAACATTTTCCAAGGCTATAAAATATGAATATCTAATAACAATTTTTGTATTATGCTGTAATACTTAAAGAATCTTCTTCTTTAAGGGACAGTAAGAGGATAATGGAGACTGTCGAAATTAAATACCATATCACATGTATTCCTTTTTTATTGGGCTACTTTAATTTCTATAAATCATACCCTTTTCTTTAGCAACTCGAATGAAGTTGGGTGGTTAGAGGAGTTTTAGGCAAATAAAAATATGTTCCTTGTCAAACAGTTCTTGTAACATGAAGAAAACATGAACTTGCTAAAACTTACAAACTTGGGTTATTTCATTTAAAGGGCTATTTATCATTCACACAAACAAAATCAGACGTTTTCAGGTGTTTCTGTGACCTCTCAGCACAGCCAGCCAACACACTTCAGCTCACAACAGCTGTGTGCAATGCTCCCACGTGGAATTCCCTCTGTCCCAACACAACAGGAACAGCCAAAATTCCTTTTGCTCAGTAACACAGCAGAGATTATTGGCTTGATCATACAGTGTGCCAGTCACCTTTGACACCTAATCCATACTTTTCCTGCACAGGCTGGTTGCTGAGTATCCAAGGAAAGGATTGCTGCCGTCCAGCACTCTCACAGCACCCGCTGAAAGCTGGATGCCCATGACAGAGCAGCATATTTACACGAGCTCCCCCTTCCCAGACAGCTCCTGAGCCACAAGCTTTGCAGAAAGGGTAGGGGCAAGAAGAATTTTGCTGTTTTCTTCCCAGAAGCTGGAGAGGTTTCTAATTAATATCCCAGCTCCCCATTGAACATAGAGTGGCAGGCTGAGCATCCTTGCCCTCTCCTAACCTGTTCAAAATCTGCCACCTCAAGGATCAGGCCTTGCAAAAAGGCTGGGGAAAGCAAATCCTGGGTTTTCTCAGACTCCCCTGCAAGTAATAATTGTCCAAATAAATCACAAGCCTAAACCTTGGGACAACATAATTAAATCCCAAAAGCCCTGGTCACCTCAACTTACTGCCAAATGCTAGCGAGAACCTAGTCCTGGGGGCCAAGGGAGGAATGCACTTCCTTGTCCTCTGTAAAATTACTTGCTATAAAATTGAAGTGGAAGTAGATGGAAAGCTTCTCCGTCACAGCAATGCCAGTCTGGCCTTCCCGACAAGACTCGTGCAGCCACACAGCAGCGAGCGAGCGAGCAGAGATGCTGCAGAGGCATCTTTCTTGCTAAACTGTTTCTGCTATTGCAATGGTTTTCCCTTTGACAGGGGAAAAAGATACCTTCTCCCTTTCTGTTTAAATAGTCAAGCATGTCCCATCTTGATAAAAGTATTAGGATGCTCTAAGGTGGAACATAATATATAATGGTAAAGGACAACTGCATGCTCATTTGGTTCTTGCTAAATATTGTCATCTAGGGTAAATGCTTGACCCTCCGCCCTGCTTCTTGGTGGTCTTTGTTCTCTAAGTGCCCTTGAAATTAAAAGTTCGTTTCTTTTTCTTACACTTCCCATGAATCATATTGTGAGATTTTTTACATTTTCAGGAATATCCAAGCATTAAACCATGCATTATATCACCTAGGATCTAAGTGGAAACAAGCAATTATCTAGCCTCCAAATCATGGAAATATGTACGTAGGAGCCAAAAATCATCTGTGAAGAAAAACTACACATTTAAGATGCAAAATGAGACTTATGCCAAATTTTATTTCATGGAATATAAAATCTTTGTTTTCTTTATGAGAAAGCAGACTCATATTTCTGTGTATCCTCTAATATGTGTGGAATAGAGTTTCAAATTTATTTTCACCTGTAACATATATGGTGTATATCTCATAAATTCAAAACAATCTTGGGCTAAATCAGCTTTACAATTATTATAGTGCAATTTTCCCTAGCAAGAAATGCTGTGGACTTACTGTTTACCTTTCAGTTGATTTTATTTGCCAGGTTATATACCAAATGGTCCCATGGGCTTGCTGAATATATGGGTGCTAACAATGAAAAATGTGCATAGTTTTAATACCAACTTTGTAAATTGCCTTAATAATAGCCTGTATAATGTAATAGTATTTTCAACCAGTACTTTTAATTTCTAGCTCATAAAGCCTTTTCATTGAACCCCAAGGGTGTAGCTATAAAAGTAAGATTTAATTTTGTATATAATGTGGCCTAAATTAGTTTTAAAGCAATAGGAGAAACATGCAGCCCAAAGAGATAAGACAGAAATTATTATAACTTGATGAAATTTCCTATAGTAAAATTAATCATTATTTCCATTTTAAGATAATTTGACATAAAAAATATAAGACTAATGTAGATCTAATCAAGGTATATATTTTAAATTACTATGCTGTAAATTACAGAGGCCATAAAAAGTGTTGCAAGCCGTGTGACAGTGAATGGTTTGAAGACACTTCCAAAGTGCAAGTTGAGTATGATATTTCTTCGATGGAATGGGTTAATAAATAAATGCTACTCCATAATAATGAAATAGTGTATTTATGTTCATATCTTTGACGAAAACTGGAAGTCCATACCCAGAAACTGACAGCGCAGTCTCATGGCTGTCAGTCTTGGCATGCTTGTCACCTGTCTGTCACATTTGGTCATTTTTCCTAAAAGTGTCTCTCCTGGAATTGTTTGATTATGCAAAAACTCAGTTGCTCAACTTCTAACCCTCCCGACTGCAGAGAAAATCTAGCAAGAATGAATGATAAAGTAGATGAAAGGAGGCAGCACATAAAAAAAGACCCAAAATTTTTTTCTCAGACTCTTTTTTTTTTGTTTATTTATTATACTCATCTTTGTTCAGGGGCTTGGCACATTCTTGAATGGCTGGGCTTGGCAAGTGTACTCTGTTGATCATTTCAGACACATGAAAAAAATCTTAAAAATCAGCAGAGTGGTACAAAGTAATTTAATCTAAAGAAAACAATTGCGTTTAACCGGGATTTATTTTTAAGTCATAACCTAAAGCAGGGCCCAAAATTTTTCCTGCTATGTTGGCTCTGACTCTCTTTCTTCAGGAAGACATCTTCCAATACTAGATGCTTTCTACTGTTTTCCTTTGGGCCTTAAAAAGGCACTGGTTACAGCTATCTTTGCAGCTAAACCTGATAAGACTTCAAATCAGACAGGTATAGGGTGTCGGAGAATAAGAAAAAAGGGAAGATCTATGATGGTGTCAGAAGATTTAGGTTATTCCCAGCATTTGGAACACTATTTAGAATGTTTTCTATGTATACTAAAAGTTAATCCCACTAACATACTACATGTAGATCTCTCAGGTCTGTGATATTAATACCTGCACATCTGGGTTTTACTTGCAAGACCAGCAAGGTTTTATGTTTTGTTTAATACTCTGAAAGGTCCTGAAAAAGAAAAAAAAGAAAAAAAAAAAAAGAAGAAGAAAAAAACAACCCTGGACTGTGCTTCATCAAAGCCATCAATGAAGCGCAGGAAGAAGTGACAGTCAGACACACTGCCTCAGCGTCCTCCAGCACTGTGGTACCCAGACACGTTTTGGGCCCATCAGGAGACTGGACTTTGGAAAACTTTTCCCAGAGAAGGCTGCAAGTTCCTGACGCTGGCCCAAGGCTGTTAGAGTAAACAGTAAAACTTCCCCTGGTTTTGGTACGAACAGGCTCAGCCTCATCAAGAGTGGCTTTGTGGAATATCCTCTGTCAATGTTTGTTTTTTAAAGTTTATTTCATCTTTGTAAGCCTTATTGATTTTTACAGCTGCTGCTGGTCTGACCCCAGGAATTGAATAATAGGCTGCAGCTCCCGCAACACCATCTCCTACTCCAAAGTTTCACATCTTGTGTATTTTGAATACCTAAATAGGCTTGTTAACTATTTGTGTTTCTGAAGCCTGGCAACATATTTACTACAAACAAAACAAGTATCTGTATCAAGCAATCTAAGTAATTATGTACACTAATTATGCATGCACATATATATTTATATACACAGGAAGGAGGAAATGGTATACTAGCTGTATGTTAAAGTGGTGTTGTCACCAGCATCCTAACCCATCTTTTGCCCAGCTGGCAGGGGCCATGGGAAGCAGACACCGTGGCACTGACTGTGTTGTGGAGGACATCGTGTTACCTGTCCCCACAAGTAAGAATCCACCTGTGCCATGGTGCGGGAGGGTGGTTTGCTCACCTCTCCGTCTTGCACCCTTGTGTGAGCCATGAGCAAGACGAGCAGCTGGAGGCAGAGCCCAGGGCCACAGCTGGACCACGTGCCTCGAGCAGCTGCAAAGCTCTCGGTTTTGGAGGAGTGGCTTTGGGCCTTTGGAGTAGCGAGAGGACACTCTCTGTGGCACTACAGACAGGAATCAGACAGATGAGAGTGCCAATGTCACAGTTTTTTGTGACTGCAGAGCCCAGGAGGATATTTTGATCGCAGAAGTGGAAATACTTAGAGTTCAGAGAGTCAGGTAAAGAGTAAATAAAATCCAACAAGAAATACTTGTTTAACAAGGTGTCATCTAAGTGGGGGTTAAATTTGTCTGTGCCTTATTTAATTAATTCAATAGAATCACAAAATCATAGAATAGTTTTGGTTGGAAAGGGACTTTAAAGGCCATCTAGTCCAACCCCCCTGCAATGAGCAGGGACATCTTCAACTAGATCAGGTTGCTCAGAGCCCCGTCCAACCTGACCTTGAACGTTTCCAAGGATGGGGCATCTACCACCTCTCTGGGCAACCTTTGCCATTGTGTCACCACCCTCATTGCAAAAAATTTCTGGGATTGTATGACTGGTCAGCAGACATTAGAAATCACTACACATTTTTAACACCAGTGTGAAAAGTATGTTATATTAAAATGTTACTCAACTTTCAAGCTGATCTCTTTCCCTAACATGTTTTTAGTAAAATTATTCCATCACCAAGTTAGAATAACAAAGGTATGTTCTGACAAAAGCTAGGGGCTGGCTTGCTGCCGAGAGCTGGTGCTGGTGCCCTAGGCGCTGCGCTGCGGCTGGCGTCGGTGCTGGGTGTGCAATGTGCAACAGCAGTGCGAGAGGCTACCAAGTGAAAAGTTGGTCTCCTAACATCAGCCACAAGTCCCCACAGCGGCGCTGCAGAGGACTGACTGGGAGCTACCAACATAAAGCCTCAAGACGGCATTAGTCTATCTGAATAAGCATTATTTTGTTTGGTACATTTATAGTTTTTACAGAAAATGTACTTTGCTCAGTCATTTTACGGATTTTTTTTGTTTGTTTTATTGGATTTGGCTGGAGGAAAATGGTTATGGCTGAATTGCCGCTAGAAGGCAACTCAGGAGGACAATGGCAAATTCAAACACTGAGGATTTTCCCTTTGCCTGTTGTGTTGTTGCTGGCAGTAACAAAACAGCCAGGAAAGGAGCATGACCCTGCACTGGTCTGTTGGAGAGGTGAGTTATTCCAGGCGTTGTCTGAGTGGCAAAGCTAAGCTGACACTCCAGAAAGAATTTATAAGCATTGCCAAACAGGTTTTGAAATGCTACAGATTTGCTTTGAAACTAGTAAGAGCTGTTTTATTATTTGTTTTCCTCTTCATTGAAGATAGTTTTTGGTTGCATTCAACAGAAAACAATAATCTTGTGAAAGTCCTCGGAAACTTTTTCAGTTTTCTTCTTCTCATCTGTAAAACTTTCAGTTATCCAGTCTGGAAACAGAAAGAGTATCTTACTAGGCAGGGTGATCAATTACAAATGATAAATAGCAAGTAGCAAAGTGCTGAAAATCCAGGCATTATGATCAGCTTGCAAACATCCTTTGTGCTCAGCTTTTCACTAAAGTGCTCATTGAGCAATCATGAATAATGAACACAATAGTAAAAAATAAAAGAAAACACAACACAACTTTGTTCAGTTAAAAATTGGCAAGGAGAAAAGTCAAATAAATTATTCCATATGATCAGTTTTCCCCTCCAGTTACTGCTTTATCCTCCTCTCCACAGCGAGAACCGCCAGGACCTGCCTGCTTTTTTCCTGAAGTTTTTTTGACGCTCTGCGCTGGAGCCTCTCCCTCTCTGTCTGCAGCCTCAGTCTGTCTCATGGAAAATATTTGGTGGACTGCAACCAAGCTCCCCTTTACATGCAAGTGCTCTAATCCCACTGAACAAGCATGCCTATTTTTCAGAATAGAGAATGAGCTCCGCTATTTCATCCCAACTAGGTTTATATCAATGCCCAGATTTAAGACAGAGATTCCTAGCTATTCCCTCATGGGGAATGAGATGAAAAGAAAGAGTTAAAATTTCAGTGCTTTGGACAAAACACGTATTTGTTCAAGGAAAGTAGTTATATCAAGAAGATATGCACGCCTGATGATGAATGAAAGCCTGTTTGTACCTAATGTATCGAAGAAATTGTTCAAGAGCAGTTAATTTTGCCATTTCGATGTCTTTATGAGTTATCAGCCACAGAAGTACTTGTTTTAAAAAGATGAGTTGCCTGGCAACCACTTTAACATAGAGCAGCTGACTTTTCTGAACTTTGGGAAATGTTTTATTCATCAGCTGGTATTCTTTCCTCACTTCCCTTCATTTCCAAATTCCCTTTTCTGATTGTTTACATGCTTTTTACATTCTGCAGAGCAGCTTCATGGTCTATCCAGTACCATGTGATAATGGACACCAGTTTTTGCATAATGGACACCAGTTTTTGCATAAGTCACTTTAAAAAAGCAACAGGCATTCATATTATAATTTTTATTGCACACATACTCAAATCATCATATGACTTCACCTAAGCTAGCCTTACGGTGACAGAAAGTTTGCGAGAGTTGCATTATTTTTTTTCTATTAATTAATATAAAAATCGATACCTGAGACATTACCTTCCTTCAGGAATCGCCCACAAATCTGTTGATATCAGCTTATGGGTGGGGAATTACGACACTGGTAGATATAGAGATGGAAAGACAAGAACTGTTTCAGATTACACCACTTGGAATAATTACAAGAAATCGGGAGGGAGGGGAAAGGAAATATACAGAAGAGAAGTTCTTGCCAATAATGAAATAGTTCCCAAGGGAAATAACAGACGTCTCTCATTCTGAGCCTTTTCCTCTATAATTTGTATGGCAATACAGAACCTGAACAGACCAAAAGAAAGACACTGACATTTTGACCCACCTAGCTTTTTGAAGCCTTCATTATCAAACACAGTTTGATAAAGGCACCCTCGTGTGTTGGTTTAACACACACCCTCCACACACCCTCGTGTGGAGAAAACATTGTTTGATCTCCAGCTAGGGGACCGCATCTCTTGAAGTGCTCGCGTGGAGCGGCATACCTTGAGGCCCTGACCCGAGGAGCCACTGTAGGGGATGTGGGTTTGGATAACAGTTTAGAGTATGTTAATGATGCCCTGAAAGGTGTTTGCGGTACTCGCACCCTCGAAACCCAAGGTAAGAGAGTTTTCCTATTTTGAGGCAGTGCCAGATACACACACTGTTCCCTTTTAATGAGCTCTCCTGTTTGGGAGGGTGCTCCTGTTTACGCATCCATGCAAATGTGTGTTAAAGGTGCAAAAAAAGAACATTTCCAGAAGGTTAAGAAATGAAAGAGAGACAAATAAAAGCGGTATGCCCAGCCTTTGGCATTGTGCATGTGTTCTGGTGGTTTAACTTCATATTCTTCCTCTGTTTCTGACTTACTGCTTTTGAAGCAAGTTAAGAGAAACTGTTTACTGTTTAAGAAGAAACAGTTATGAGCCAGTATATGTCATTAAAACTGCTCAACGATTCTCCTTATAAGGCCATTAAGCAACGAACAGTGTGCGCTGAGGCGGGTTTGCATGGGGTACAGCATGCACACGCCCTGAGCAACACAGGGAGAAACCCCTCAGCAGCACTCCACCAAGCACCCTCCATCCCGGGGACTGGATGAGGCAGGGTTCCTGCTTCATGTGAAATTATGCAGGAGCTTATCATTTACATCATCACTCACTGAATTAAAATGCCCAGACAAACATAATGCCATTATCTCTGAATTTTCAGATGTTTGATCGTGCTGGTCCAGTGCTTTTGTTTTCTCTCCAAGTCTTAGTGTGCTAGGTGGCTACAGGCCCTTGCTCTGCAGAGCGATCTTTGAAGAGTCCTTTAGACAGAATGTTTTCTAGAACTTTTCTTCTATTGCACTTTGCTAAGGGTGATTGCACTGAGTGAGGATTTGGCCTTGTTTTTTCTCTCTTTTAGGAGATCTTTAAACTATTCACTGTCATTCTATAGAGATATATTGATTATAACATCTTTTCAAAAAAAAAGAATAGTGAAATCTTGACCCTAAGGTGGTATTCTTGATTTAAGTCACTAGAAAAATTCTAACTGAATTTAGTACAATCTGCACTCTGCTCTAGGACTTTACCAGAAAGAGGTTTTTGGCTCAGAGCTACAAGACCGGCTGAAGTCCTGAAGTTACCTCGTTGCTGTCCAGCTATGCTGTTCAAAGAAGCATTGCAGATTTAGATCTACTAAGTCCTGAAGATTTTTGCAAGTATACTAGGACATGTAATTTGTGTTAAGACTGAAATGCAGGCACTGACTGGGAGATTACCAAAATGCCAGAAAGATTCACGTTCATATATTTCATAAATTCAAAGCAATACACCCATATCGTAGTCCTGGAAAAGGAGTCTGGGCTTCAGTCCTTCGGTACGGGCTCAGGGAAACCCTTAGCGTGAATCTGATTTGCATCAAATGTTTTCCTAACTAAGAAGCCATACACAGGCAAGGGCAAAATTTTCATCTCATGTGACTTTGCTTGGAGTCAGTGGACCCTTTGCCAATGCTGGTCAAAGCAAGCTCAAATGCAAGCGTGGAAGTGTTATTACTGGCAGAGACCACAAACCAGGAAAATTGTGCAGATAGGTAGACATTAAATCCTTCATCCAGCTACCATTTCCAGTTAATGCACACATGTCGTTACAAGAAAATTCAGAATAATTGGTAATGACTTAAATTTTAAGTTCTTACTAATTAGTAGATGACTTCATCATTCCTGTCTTTTTTGGATGCTACTCCTCTCCCAGTGAATGTGTCAGTTTCGTTTTATGAGTCTTCTTTACATATATTAAGAAATGTTTGTATTTCAGTGAATATTTGGATTCTATTCGTGCCCATACAATGGCACACATACACACCACCACATTTGTATTAAATTACCTTCAATCTCTCTGCTTCTACCTAGGATCTTGGAAATCACCTTCCAGCTGCCTATGAAATGGTAACAGAAGCTGTTAACATCCAGCCTTTCCTTTGAGGGTGAGAAATTATTCCCGAAAGGAAATTCGTGTGGTTTAACGACCTTCCTATGCCCATCCTTGGCCTGCTACACAGTTTGGTCTTTACCTCTCTCACACATAAAAGACTCCCTGTAGCAAAGCATGGAAGTTCGAAGCGCAGATGAAGCAGGTGTGTTTTGAGCAAGCCTAAATATCGCATCCCTCCACAGCTTTCCGTTATCACCTGGTCAGTGTAGTTGGCGACACAGGTCTCCAGAAATCAAAAATCTTCCTATTTCTATCCCAGACCTCTGGTTATTTATTAAATAACCTGTGAGGTCTGCTTTCTTGCCCTCTAGAGGAAGAGTCAGATTTGCCATACAGATTATTTACATAAAGCTATGCAGGAATTTACTGTACTCAACAATCACAAATTCAAGGGAAGCTTTTTGCTTCCCTTCAAATCATTTTAATCTTCTGAAGAAAAACACAGGAACTGAAAATTAAGCAGGTTTTGTTTTGGAGCTAAAATAATCTGTCAGGAAAAAGTCAAACTCCTAACCAAAACTTCAGCAATTTTTAAAGTTTCCATCAGCGTTTCCGGAGAAAGAGTGCTTTTTGTTTATTCCTAAACAGAGGCATTGTAGCAGGCAAAACAGACTTCTGTGTGGCCCCGAGTATGCCCAAGGTGCTGTGAAGTTCACATGTGTTTCAGGGTATCTCAAAAACCTGAGTATGGAAGTAAAAAGAGTGATGTTCATAAGGAAAGAAAGCAAGAATGAAGATGTGAATATGTCCTTTCCTCTAGAGCTGTCATTTTTTAAGGAGAAATGTAGGATGGCAACTAAGCAGAGGATTTCAAGGTCCTTGTAAATACCCTGTAGGTCTTATGCAAGGGGATCTACTGCTGTCATGTTTGGGCAGACACAGAGATTCCCCTTCCGCTGCTCACCAAATGCCCATCGCTGCCCCCCTCCTCTTTCCCACCTCTCCTCCCTCTCATATGCTCCACACCACCCCCTTCCCCCTCCGGTTCCCGACCAGGCCCCCCGAGTCTGCTCCCCTCCAGCCTGGACTGCAGATGCCTGAGCCCCCGCCTGCGGCCAGGCTCCCCACGCTCCCCTTGCTGCGGCTGGCCAGGCTACGGGGCCAGGCTGGAAATATCAGGCAAGCAGTGACACAGATTGCTCAAAAGAAACAGTGCTCAATGGAGAAAAAGTAAAAGAACTGTCTTGCTTGGTTATGGTTAAAATGCACCTTCTTAAAAAAGTTTATTTTTTGGCCTGTTCTCTGTTGCACAAAAATTTCCTGGCATGCTTTATTTATAGATCTATTATTTCATTATTTTATTATTATTAACACTATTATCTACTATTAATATCTCTATTATATATCTCTATATCTCTCTGCCACGTGCCTGTATCTGTTCTAAGACTATCTCTCTGCCTACAGGAGAAGAAGCTCTCTCAGGAGCATCTGATCCCAAGTGATTGGATTACTGGTAACTAACACGGACGGTACCAGTTGGTGGACTCCTTACACTGCCTGTGCTGCCTGCTTTCCAACCCCAAATACATTTTTAGAAGCCTTAAGGAGGCAACAATTAGGTGAGGTAATGATTATTCTTAGCCTATTATCTCTCACGCAAATGCTCTTTCCACAAATAAAATCTGAAGGATTCGCCAACACATGGAACTTACTGTAACGTATCCTGATGGCATGAAAATGAAATGGGATCTTCAGATTTGTTTTCAACAGAGTACACGTGGTGATTTTTAGGGCAGGCCTTCTGAGATGTCCCAGGTTAGTAAATACATGCAGATGGTAAAACAAATTGACATGATATTAATTGAAACACTCACTATCCCTTCAAGGGTTATTGTTTTAGTTCAGTTTTCTAATGGAAAGGAATTTGTTGCACTGTAACTTAACATTATTACTACAAACTCAATAAAAATATTTTTTTAATCGAAAAGGCTCCTGTTTTTCTTAAATCTAATAGTAATTAAATCCACATTTTCCGAGCTGTGTAACAAACAGCTTTTTTATGCATAACTTGTATTCATCTTGGAACATGATATATTTTCAAAGGCATTATGGAACAAAGTGCATAAGCAGTCAGATTTGAATATAACATATTATACCATTCAATCAGCTTACTACAGGCCATAGCCTTAAAAATAAAATTACACCAGTAATGCTGGCATTTGTGCTCCAGAGGGAGGTGGTTAATTCTTCAATAAAAAGTAGAAGGATTTGCATCTACCCTGGCTGACAACATAAAAGATCAATGTTTTTCTTATACTTGGGGCAAAACGTTCTCTGTAAAAACCAAGTTAATGCAATATTAAAGCTGCAGAGTTAAGCATATAAAAATGAGGATAGGCATAGTTAACAATGAACATTCAACCTTAATTCTATCCTTCAGTGTGTTTGCACTAAAACGTGGTTTGCCATTGTGTGATCATTTCATCAGCAACACAATTAAAAATAGTAAGCAGCAGAAACTGTGGGGCAATCACACCAAATCTTGTTCTTTGAAAAGAAATTTAAAAAACTTTATAGTGTAGATGGTATATTCCAAGCTTTCACTGTATTATGGCTTGGGCAGAATTTTTTCTGTAGTAAGAAATGGAATGTTTCTGATTCCTCACTTACAAAGTTACTCCCAGACTCTTCTGATATGATAAACAGAGTATTATCAGGGAACAGAAGCATAAAAGGAGAAAGATGCATTATATTCTGCACATGTGGCACAAGTTCTCAAACTTTAGCAAGGAAACAAGTCAGTTCAAATACGAATATTTTATCTAAAACATTTTATTCTTAAAAGTCCTAGTTCCCAAAAGCTGGAAAAGTTTTTTATTTCCAGTGTAAACCATGGAATAAATACAGTAATACATTTCTTAATAAGCTACTTGGAAAATCAATCCTGTAATCTTTTCATGGTGAAAAAAATGTATTTTCATACCAGAAATTTGAAGCACGGAAACACTACTAAACCCAAAATATTACTTCATGTTACATAGTAAAAAAAAAGAAAAAATTAAGTAGAATCATGAAATCCTAGTAACAATTATACTTGTCTCAAAAGGTAAATATCTTCATTGTTAAAATTCTTCCCTATTCTTTTGGAATCTGTCTGGCAAATCAGTCAAGATATACCCTAATGCACCTTTTTTGTTCACAGCAAATCCTCCCCCCCTCACCCCTGGCCTTGCCTCCATACAGTTTCTGCACCAAAGTAATTAAATCAATCGGAAAAATGGTTCAGTTAAAATCGGTGCCACCTCGTATCACAGACAGAATTTTATTGGTACAGTTTATTTATACTGCTGCTGCTTGTTTTCGTTACAGCTATACTGAAATAAATATCTTTATAGCTAACACACTTGTGTCCACACTAGGCTGTTACATTGATTTAAACACTGTCTGTTTTCCCAGCAATTTAGCTAAATTATTAAAACAATGACATAAAAAGAAGGGCATAGAGAGCTAGATGATAGAAACCAAAAAACACTTTCACCTCTCATTTTTTGTTTGGATTAAATCTTGCAGATCACGTCTAAGCCTTTAGTAACAAAAAACAATCCCATTAAAAAAGAGGGAGATTTGGAGGGCTCTGCAGTGTTCTCCTCTTTTCAGTAAGAGCTGCAAACAGTAGAAACATAAAGTAAAATTATCTTTAGTTCAGTAGTGTATGAAAGCATCCTTTTAACAAGAAAATGTTCCACTTCTAGTTTCTCCTCCATTTGTAAAAAACCTCTGTGAAACTTTTTCTCATTATCTGTGATTTATTTCCTTATTCCTGGACCTGGAGCGTAATAATGGTCCAAATGTAATAGCCTTGACCTTTGCAGCTCTTCTCAGGGAGGTCACAGAAAATTTTGTTTAAGTCATGAGCAAAGATTTCAACCTAGAAATAACATGATGCACTTAGATTATATCTTACTTCAAAACATCTCTAAGGGTTTTATCTACTGGAACGTCTATCTCAGCTGTCCCCTGTGGCTAACCATACAGTCAAAATTTTTTTACAAGCAGGGAAACTGAGGCATACCAAGAGTGAATTACCACTGACTGAAACTGGCACAGATGGAATTAGAGGTTAGGTTTTCTGCATCCAGTACTCACTTTAACCACAGTCCCATCCTTCCTCCCAGTGCTGTCCATGGCCTTCCATAACAAGACACAGTTATTATTTAAAAATTCAAGCATGGGAAGGTTTGTGCAGATGAACACTGGTGTTAATGCTCTTCTGTGGTGCTTATTTGAAATCCCAAGGAATTTTCATCTCATTAGGCAATGCCCAGTCATAAATTTCTTGTCTCCACTCTCCTGCCTGCTTCATCCCATTGTTTCCTTTCCTAATGCACTGCACATCAGGACTGCCATTTTTGGTACAGCTCTAAATTCATTTCTCGCTTTCTAATTACCGGCGTCTCAGGCTGTTAAAAGGAAAATAAAAGGAGCACTCCATTTTACAAAGGGGCAAGAAAACTGGCACAAAGTGAGTCCTAAGAACGTACTTATCAGCAAGGAATCGCTCATTATTTTTCTCCCACCATTTTGTCAAAACCGAAAAAAAACCAAAATGGCAACCACCAATATTCAGATTAATAAAGACCCATATGATTCCCAGCTGTTGACTATAAGTGGCAATCCATGTGCAGTCTTTGTACCCAATGTGGTTTTCACAATACCCATATTTGTTTCTGCCTCTCAGTCAAGCTCCAAATAGGAACTGGTATGTAGTAGGATCTGTGCAAATAATTTATTGTCTGTCTTACATTTAAGGAACTGCAAAAAAAATGTGAAAAAACGAGGAAGAAGGTTTTTGTCCATTAATCAGGACCTTATAGAGAAAAAGAATAGGGTTTTACTTGTTAATAGTGAACAGAGCTTCATGCTTTTAGATTTCATAACTTTCCATAAGGCACAGGCATTCATATGGTTCTCACATTTTCTGAGAAGTCATGCAGAAGTTAAGCTTAAGCATTTACCAAAAGCTGCAAAGAATACTGTTTTCTTTGAAAACTTTCATGGTCTTCCTCACTGTGCCATCTTTTTAAAACATATTCTGGGTTTACATAGCCAAACGTGTATTAAATATTAATAGAACACATTTATACCGGTTCCTGTTTATTTTCTAGGGGAGCATAACAATAAGTATTGTGCAGTCTGACAGTGCCAACTACATTATCTCCAACTACTTTTAAATGCCATCTCACAGCTTCCTAGGGATCCGGCTAATTGGGAAACCAAAAGGAGCGAGCAGTCCTCCCATGTGCCCCCACACCCAGCCAGGTCAGCCCCGCAAGCGGCTGCCCAGCCCCAGGGAGGTTTCCCGCAGCAGGACGATGCCGGGAAGAAGGCAATGCCACCCTCCCGGCCACTGTCCCCACACCACTGGGAGCAGAGGAGGCCTCGGAGTGGCCGTGGGAGCGGGGCTGGCGTGGACTGCGGGCATCGCATTCCTCCGCTCCCCAGCTATCACGGCGGTCCCAAGGGTGTTGCTGCAGACGGCAGTAACTTAAAACAGCCTCTCCGAGCGCGCTGCTGGCAGCCCCCAGCCTGCGGGAGCATCTCGTACAGCTGCCTTTGAACACCCTCACTCCTGGGTTCGGAGCCAAGCTGGTGCCGGCCACACACAAG
>Ga0181612_164176_pt1 | contig 23857 bp, 22 predicted proteins | sample HoacroProtozoa21_FD_119630 | JGI IMG/M metagenome (GOLD analysis project Ga0181612, IMG submission 119630) | Hoatzin crop microbial communities from Cojedes, Venezuel. Combined Assembly of Gp0051906, Gp0051904, Gp0051908
AAAAAAAAAAAAATCAAAAAGCACTCAGTTGTTTTTGCTGGCAGATGGCCAGGGGATGCAATCTGCAAAGCCATCACAGAAAGACTCTTACCCAACTCTACATTTGGCCCTACAATAACAGCAATTGCATTATCTATGCCTACATAGCTGGATTTACCAGTAGAAATTTCCTACAAATTCCCAGCCATTTAGGTAAAAGCAGTAAGTTATCAATAAAGGTCAGGAAAAAGAAGATAATGGACAAGTATAACTAGAGGAATCCAACCAGTATTGAAGGGTTCATTTATGAGGCTCCCATTAATGTATATGCCAGGGTCTCTAATCTCTAATTACTCGGGAAAAACAAGTGTGTTGCTGTTTTGATTAGGGGAAGCCTCTAGGTATTCTGACTCAGCACTCAGTCTTTCTTTTATAAAAAAATTACTACTGATATCCTGTCAAAAAATCAAGATAAAAATAAAATAGTTATGTCTAGAGAGTTAGGAAGCTTTGAAGGAAACTGAGCCCAATGCATTTAAAGATGGATACATGGCTTTCTAGAGTGACTTTGCGAAGGATGAAATTATGCTCTTTCTAATTCCACTGCAATATTCATGCCATGGTATTTTTAGTACCTTTCTTTGGAAATCTGAAGTACAGAGTATAATTAAGGGCTCAAGTAAGCCATCTGTGATTACTTATGACAAAGCCCTCATTCATGTTTAATTGGATAAATATGCAAGTATTCAGATTCCTGCTGATATTTCTATTTTGTAAATTCATTAAAGAATTAGAAGTTCACCAATGCATGCCTGTCATATACTCTGTGAAGGGCTGACTCAGTTAACAGTGGTTCAAGTTGAACTTCAATGTGTAGCAAAAGCAAAAAATTATTTTAAGGGTTGCAGTGACAGCGAATACTCAGCCTGCGTATATTCTAAATGGTACAAATTATTATGGAGGAAGATAAGTCAGTTTTGTGAGCAGTATCATCAAAAAAGGGTAGAGAAAACCAAGAAAGTGATACGTTTTATATATATTGTGTCATTTTACTATTACATTTTTGTATTTAAGATAGCTGTATTTTTTACTGTATTTCTAAAATTTATTCTCATGAAATTACATTAAACTTGGCTTAAATTTCCAGAGAAGTCCAGAGCTTTTTTGTAACTCCATGTAAGAGTTCTGAGCTGTAAGAGGAGATTTGCTTTTAGAAAGCTGAAGCCCCACCCAAACCCTCCCAACTTATCTGGCGTAGTGGGGCTGGATGTGGAAATAGGCCCAGGGAGAGAAGGTAAGGTGGACATTCAAAATGTAAGGTCACCTGTTTACTGCTGTTGTGATATTAGTCTATTTTATTATATAAGTTATATACAAATATATATTTATAGTAGTTAATAATATTAAAATATTTACAAAACAAATAATAAATGTTATTATTCTTGAACAGTAACAATTACAAAAGTATTGGATCCCATTTATTTGTACCCACTCCAGAAACAGAAATAATGAATCCCATTGGCTCAACTTTTTTTTAAAATTAAAAAAAATGAAACAAAAACAAAAACTCGTGTTCATGAAAATGATATCATGTGAATTAACTTTCCTCCTCACAGAGAAATCCCTGACCTCTGTCTCATGTTCTTGGGTCATTAAGCGAAGAGCTCTCAAGGCCAAGTTCATTGTGACAAAGATGACGAGCTTCTCATTGGTGTGCAACTTGGATCTAAATGAAATGTTTCTTTGGGCAACCAGCTGGACAGTAATTCGACAGAAGGTACAGGAAAACGGGTAATAAATTAATAGTTGGGGTTTTTTTCCCCCTCTTCTCCCTCTTGATGAGGGAATGCAAGTTTTTAGCCACCGGTTCCTGTGTTTCCCTTAAAAGCAGAGTTAACAAGACAATATGAACATATCTAACTGATTCGACAGCTGCCAGCAGATCCATACTTCAGGTTAATGAAAACCAAGTGCTCTCAAAACTTAAGAGAAGCCAATTGCCTAAGATCTACCTCACCAAAGAGAGTTCCAGGATAGTTCTTAAACTCAGGCAGTGAAATGTTTTGACAGTAGAAGAAAGAAATCTTGAAATAGCTTGCATCTTTACTACTGTTCACAGAAAAGTTTGGAATTATCTTATGAAGATTATTCCTGAGCTCCAGGTAACAGCATGAGAACTGCAAACTCTGTTAAAGACTGTTACGATCTTCTACGCAACTCATTCAACATTCAACCCACTTCCCAGTTTGAAACTGCAGCCTTGACTCAGCTATGGGGGCAGATGACAAGGGAGAGGAAAAACAATTTTTTTCAAGGGCAAGGAGGGGAAAAAACAAACAAAAAAATCTATATCCAGCAGGTGACAGGTTACACGTTTGTTCTTTTTCCAGAAAAAAATTAACACTGCAGTACTATTTAAGCCTGGGTATCCTACAGGTTAAACCCAGGAAGCAAGCAGCCTCACAGGCAGCAATGCGAGCAGAGTATTGCAGCTCCACCTGAATCCACGAGCAGTCCAAAACGGCACGCTTCAACACCGGCAAACTGAACCGCCTGGTGTAGGGCAAACTCTGCTGCTTTGACACTAATAAAAAGCACATGACAAGGTCAAGGGATGCCCGTGTACACCGGAAAAGACTTTTTGCTTATCTTAAATGAAGCAGTTCAAAATATTGATACCCTGTCTTAAAAACACTCTGCTCTCTAATAAGACCATACACCTGCAGTTGCCAGACAAGTGTTTTTGCAGTTGCTCTTCTGCTTTCTATGGAAGAATTGTTGATCACTGTTAATGCTGGGATCAAAAAGTGACGTGCCAATTCTGAGGCCCACTTAAGTCCTATACACATGTATTAACACATAGATATGCTACTCCCTAATAACATTTAAATTAACAAATGTTTGTTAAAAGAAAATACACTGAGCAACTGAAATCTAATTTGAAAAGGAAATACAATATTCCCATAAACGTATGCATGAAAGCCAAGAAGCTGCATAACAAGCGTAGAAAACACAAAAATATGCAATTTACATATATTACACACTAATAATCTCTGTTCTGACATTGTATTTAAAAAGCTCTGGCTGAGATTGCATGCTTGCAGTTTGGTGGCTTTTTCATGAAATACCAACCAGGACACTCCTGGCTATCGGTTCCCCGAGACATTAATCTCTGTCTTATTCCTGCAAAAGTCAACCCTTGGCAGGTCTGTAAGACAGAGGTCCTCTCACCACAGCCAGGTAGCAACAAGTAAACCAGATGAACAAGCAGAATGATCAGTCATATGGAAGAGATCTGCAGATGCTGTCTTCATGTTAAAAAGTGCTGAATACTATTAGCAAGCTGGGACTCTTCCTATTCTCTTAAACAACAGCAACAACATTTTATTTCCCAGCCTGCAAGACAGCTATGTTATGGAGTATTCTGCTTCCTAAAACTGACCAAAATATACCATCTTCTCTACCTTCTAAGTTCACGGCTAAGACGATAAAAATAAAATTACAGCACTCTAGCCACCTCCCTTTGTCCTCTGCCTTCACCGAGTGCTTCCCTGAAACAACATATTCATCCAACATACTCAAGAACGGAGTTAGAAGGGAAATACCTCGTGTGGAAAATAAAGCTTCCCTGGGGGTTCTGCATGTCAGCCCCTCATTTCGAATAAATTGAAGTCAAGAGGAAAACAGGGTTTAAGCCTGGTAGGAACATGATCCCATGAATCTTCATATTAGATTTTGTTCTGCATGTTCCGAGGTGTTTGGGGTTTTTTTTACATCACAAAAGATTATTTGGGCTTCCGACAAAGTGCCCTTCCCCCCTCCCTCCCAAGTCACCGTAAATTCAGCTTTACACACAGTATGTCCAGAGCGCTTGCCTGAGAGGACATTGATGGGTGGAAACATTATGCTAATTGCTCACACACCCAGATTTATTGTGGTCAAAAATCCATTGGCTAGTAAAAAGACCTTCTTTCCTTCTCATCTAAATTCCACGCACACAGGCAGGGCACTGCAACATGCCCACTCAGCAGGAAAACTCCTGTTTCTCTCTCCGCAAACTCCCCAACGCAGAACTGGTTTTCGGCTTGCCGGCCACCCGAGCGCCTGCAGGAAGCACCCCGAGGAAGCGCGCCCAGGAGATGCGCTGTGACACCCCCCACGACTCAGGGGCATTTCACACACGGAGACGGCGCCCAGCCGTGACCGGCGTCTGAGGCTCTTCTTTCGAGCATAAAGCACAATTGCTGTTTTGCTAGAGGCCCATAATTTCTTGCACATAATTTACATACTCGAGGCTGTATCACTCCCTCATACAAACACAAAGCCTAGGCATGCCATTTTATACATGCTTACGTTTCATACATGTCTCTAACTCATTGTTCAGGCCCCAAAACAGTTTGGTTTAAAGGAGCTGTCGGTAACACAGAGTGAATTTAGGGCTGGGGTTTTTGTTTGTTTGATGGAAATATCTTTATTGGCCAACAAAGGTAATCATTCAGTTGTGAAGAAGCTGTTCAAAATCTAAATGGATATAAGTAATCTCCTGTACGCATTCAGTGATCAACACAACCTCAGCTTCTGAGTGATCAGCCTTCTCCTAGACCTGTTGGTAGAGATGCAGGATAGGGCCAGAAGCTCTAAGCACTTGGGTAGGAAAAGGTTTCAAAAGTCTAAGGAAAAACAACAAAAATCAGACATTTCACAGAGTAAAGATAGGGCTGGGTGTAAAGAAGCACAGTAACTGATTAAAGATGTCTAATCTGCTCTGGGATCTTCTTTTGATTATATCAAACCTCAAATCAGAAAGACTCTGGGGGGAGGAAACCTGGCCTCACTTTTTTGTCTCACTTTGCCCAGACACCACAAGATTTCTTTACTGTTGTGCTCCACTTGTGCGGCACACACAATAAAAACTTTGTGAAAGGAAAAAAAGATCACAGTTTCCATAGCCAGAACCAACACACATTTAAACTGACACTAACAACTACTTTTGATGGATTAATGCTGAATCCCAGAAAGATGTTTATGTCAAAATTGTGGAAGCCTTGCACACTACAAAACTGGCCATTTAAAAAAAAAAAAAATGACACAACTAATATAATGTCATGGCTTTTGTTAGAGATTGCATTTAGAAATCAGAATTCTTTAGAACAAAATCCATTCAAGTCTTGTTGGAAGTACATCCGTTTGTTTTTCTGTTGGTATTTTTTTCCTGAGGTTTCAAGCCATAAAGTTTTGTACCCCACTCTGTGCTATAGGAATCTGTGAAACTTAATTACATTTACTGTTACAAAAAAGGGTTTATGAACTTTTGCCTTTGGGCAAAAATGTTTATTTCATTGCCTTTGTTATTCATTCTTTTCAACTCCAGTGCCTTTGAACTTTTCAGCTGCACAGAGTTATCACCGTTGCACAGGAACCAGGAACTGTACTCCCGAGATGCAAACCACAAGTTGAAGAAAACGAAGGAGGCAAAGATATACGAGTCGTTATTTTGGCCACCCTTTGTGCCATTAAAATCTCATTTTCTGCCTATTAGAATGCCCTCTCCCTGCTTAGGCAGTGGTGATAGTCAGTGATTAGTGTGTAATTGAGTATAATTGTCTTTTCACTTTTCATTTGTGTCATTCTGAGCTTCTCTCTGTTTTTCTAACCACTGAGAGGAAAAAAGGGTAGAAAGCAGATAAAGCTGTTAAAACTCTCACTTTCAGCCCTGAAGAGATTCCTGATTGTAATTATAGATTGCATCCTCTTTGTGACTTCTCAGAATTTAGTGGACATCTCTTTCCAAGCACCTGGGCAAAGCTCTTGCTAATAAAATAAACTACCATCTATTCAAGCTTTAACTAATAATGTCAGCTTCAGACAGATGCTATGCGTAGGAAAATTTAACCAACCTTCTGACACTCAATTATCAAGGCAATTTATTAACATGATTTCCTAAAAAGAGCTCATGCAAATTAGAAAAACAATTATGGTATTCATGCATTTATATATTGCCAAAGAGCAGTAATACTCCTAATTTATGTATTTATAACTCGATTACGGTTCATCTCAATGTGTACTGCTCAGCCCTTGGAACTCTCCTCGTACAACTTGCCCGTAATGTTCCTGAAGCATTTGGTAAAACCTTGGTGAGGTTATCTTAAAGAGATATTTTATTTGTAGAAACACCTACATGATCTACTTTCTGTACCTAGCCATTCATCTTCAGGAAAATAGCAGCACATTACAAATGCTTGACAACTGAATGTAAACATGAAGCCTGCATGATTACATTATAAATCGCTTGAAATTAAATATAAGCTATGACTCTTGATTCAGCCAGTAAGAGGAAAAAAAGTAAAAAAAGAAGGAAACTAGCAAACTGAAATCATGTGGCTTGTATAAAGAATACATTATGGTTTAAATTTGGCAATTCATTATGCTGTGGCCTGAGGGAATAGACTCTTTGGTTCTGGTATACAGCAAATCCTCTGTCTGAAAACACAGGACTGACCTGAGGTGAAAGGCCATTGCCAATGGCAGGGTTCATGGGATTTGAGGGCCCGGACGGAGGCACAAAGCTGTCTGTATAGCTGGAAAATCCATGCCTGGTGCTGGGTAGGCAATAGGCAGAGCTGCTCTCTGGATTCGAAGGGAGGCTGCTTTGGTGTACAGTGCTTGGAGGGAGAGGCTGAGGTCTATGGACGGTGCTGCTTGGATCAGACACGGCTAGAAGCAAAAGAAACACGTTGATACATTTCCCTCCCTTTTTCTGGCATAACAAGTTCATTATGTGAAGCTCAACTTGACACAATTCCATCAGAACCTGCATGTAAATACTGGTTAAATAGAAAGGCAGGTCTTTAATATTGCTAGATATTTAACAGGCCAGTTAAATTACATAAAAATTCTTAAAAGACTGTAAAAATTACAACAACAGAAACATGCAGTTTTCAGACAATCCTCAGTGGTACATATTGTTCAGAATTGCTACAGCAAAACTAAAAAGAAACTTTATATTTATATATATATCATATACAAGATAACATACTTTATATATACACACACACACATATAAAAAGGAAAATCTTAATTTGCTTAGAAGACTGGTAACAGGCTTTCCCTTCCTGGTCACAGCACAGAAATTCTGCTGTGATCTGTAGTAAACCTAGCAACGGATGGGAGAAGTCCTGGGCTTTGCAAAATTCCCTTAATTAGAACGTGGCCTGGCAAAAACATCCACCAAGAGTTATGATCCAAATCTCAAGGAGGGAGCAAAGAGAGCACAGTAACTTGTCTTCCAAAAACTCACCTGTAAGGTTTTTCTTCAACAATAAAACCTAGAATAGCCTGGATTTGAAGCTCTGTTCCCCTCCTCCCTAAATCCATCAAACTTCACAGAGTTTCTGATAAGGTTAATACAAATTCTTTACCATATTGAGAGTTGCTACTATCTGATGTGAAAAAAGACGGTCTAAATAGATGAGGTTTTCCACCATTAGATAAATATTCTGAGTACTCACAGAAGTTTCCAGTGCACCATCATCGAAAGCAACAAAAACGACAGAATGCAGCTGCGGCGCCGTTCCCTGCCACGCCAGGCGCTCTCAGTGGAGGAGGTCAGCGCGGCGGAAGGGCAGGGAAGCGTGTACATCGCTTTACCAAACACTGCACCTCTGTTATGCATCAGGCTGCTGTTTCTCTAGCTAGCACCCTTCACCTGTAACCACACCTTTCTTGCAGCAAAACAAACCTGAGTTCTTACATGCTTAAAATAAGCAGGCTTGCAAGGTCCTCACTGACTCAGACCCTAAATTAGCAAACACCCCTTTTTCTACATTAGAGAAGAAAATGTCTCTGCAATGGATCGACACAGGAAACCCTCAGTAACACTGTGCTAACCAAGTACCTGTTGGCTACTGTACCTTGCGGTATGGAGGTGGGTTGATAGGAGGGCTCAGAGAGCTGGTACGTCGGCAAAGTTGGCATGGCACTGGGCGGAAATCCTCCTGGGATCAGATGGTTGAAAGCCATCAGTTGATTGGCTCCTGCCTGTTTCCTCCATCTAGCGCGACGGTTACTAAACCAGACCTACAAATGTTTTAATTAGGGACATTTGATTTTTGTACATTTAATGCGGGTGCATCAGAAGTAATGGTATCATGTTTCAAATGCATTCAGTGTCTGAGAAGAGAGTTACAGAAGATGCACACTGGGCTTGGAGCTCCCAGGCAAGAAAGCAGCCTTTGGCACACACTTCCATAGTTCAACAGACACAACACACGAATCCCAAATCCTAGTTTCCTCTCAAATACAGCCTCTCCTGAGAAACAAGCTGACTAACACTTTCAAGCTTTAGTGCTTTTAATAGCTATCAATCACTGTCCTTTTTATGCCAGATTTAATGAGAAAGGGAAAACCTCTCCATTTGATCTAAGTGCCAGCCAAAGCTATCCGGTCTGGATTGTATTGTCTTTATATTTAATTTGCTGACCAGTTAGTGGCATCACTTAATGCACTGTTGGAAGGTGCTTGTGTTTATATGTTGTGTTTATACTATATTGCCCTAACGATCAACAGAACCTTAAGCTTTTAATTTGAAAAATACATGCCCCGTGTACAAAACACACAAATCCCTCCCAGCAAGTTTTCATGTATTCACACATGTACAAAACATCTCGTAATAAACTTGACATTAACAGCAAATCCAAATTTCAGTACTAGATTAGCACTTCAGAACCACTTTGAAATCTGTTCTCAGGACAGGGCACCAAACAGATGAGGCTTGAATTAGTGGGACATTCTAGCTATAAATCTGCTCTCCTTCACATCATTCTCAGTTTGTGTTTTAAGTTTTCCAAGTCTTGGGTGGCTTTTATTGCCTCTAAGCAAGGAAGAGGCAAGACTTCACAAATACAGACACAGTAAGAGTTGCAAAACACAGAGGTTAATATTGGTATTACCACGATTACACATTCCACAGATCGGAAGGGCAACCGGAAGGGCAACCAGCCACAGCAGGGGTGCCTGAATCAGCGTGCATCCACACTGCCCTGCAACTTTTAGATTACAGTGCTCAGGTTCACGAAGTGGACCACCGCAGAAAAGAAAGGCGGTTTGAGATAAGGGAGGCTACACACATTTGTAAATAAGCACATTATTACTCATAATTATACACCCTGAAACAGCTGCAGTGATCATCCGTGGATACAATCAATTAGATAAGACCTTAACCAAGTGTTAGTGCAAGGTAGCTCTGCACAGCCTGTAAGCCACTGAGGCATGTTAGCTGATGAGCCACATGTAGACGTATTTGTAAAAGTAAGTTGGGTCTCAGATCTGTCACCCTTCCTGCAAGCAGCCCATGCTGGCTCATAAACCAGCCATCACAGACTGAATTTCTAGGTGTAACATCATTTACAAACCATGAGTCGCTATTACACAAGAGTGTAAAAACATTTTGGACTACACTGTGGGCTTCTCCTCCACTTGCTATTGCATAGCAGGAATTGTGGGACTCCCTGGGCCATCTGGTTCCTGATGTTGGCCATCTGTCACCACGTAGTTTGGTTCGGCTTCATCCTCCTTTCAGAATGGGATGCTCAGTTCACACACCTGCCTCCTACTTCAGCCACAACATCTAGTCCTCAATTGCACACTCCCACTCCAGTTTAAGATTTCGGACAGAGGGATAGATGGAGCCCCTGTTCTACCTCAGGAATCCCTCTCAGATTTTTTTACTATACATACCAACGCTCCCTCTGCCTCCAAATGAACCATTTCTGAAAGCAGCTGGTATGAACAAGGCACTGGGGTGGAGATGAGAGACCTGCAATGAGCAATAGTTGAGGATGGGTCTAGATTCAGCAATAATCTTTACCTTCTCATCCTACAGACATCTATATCCTTTTTCACCTCTCTCCTTACCCTTCACATCCCATTTAAGTCTAAATTTGTTATTTACTCCTCACAGACTCCTTCCACCTGCTTATGTCTCCCAAAGCCCACCAGTCTCACATTCCTGCAGCAGTATCTTTTGAAGATGACAAAAGAGAAGGAAAAAGAGGCAAGACACACTGAAGAGGATGAAGAGGCTTTGCTGAAGTCAAAGAGTACTTAGGAAGGATAATAGAGGTCAGAGAGGGAGCAGGGAACAGCAAACTCATGTTGTAATTAGCCTACTCAGGTCATTAACGATGGCTTTCTCCAAGCACTCTCCCTTCTTCAGGTCAAGAGGGTTATCTGATGATTTTCAAATGGTTTGAAAACACTAACTGAACTACACGACGTGAGTGGATTTCACTGAGGAAAATGAGGTAATGAGATTTTGTTTCCTCTACAGATAAGCATTTGCCTTCAAGCCCTAGATCTTTACTAAAATGAGTCAGATCCCAAACTTTAACTCAGTAGCGAGTGACATGCATTAATGTACAGTTTTATGCTTTTATTTATGGATAGATTTTGGCTTATTTTACAGATTTCCATTTTTCCACAACTGCAGATATGTATTAAACATCCCTGAAAGGGACACACTCAATGGTGTCAAAAAGTCTACAGCAGCCACGCGATGAACATACCTGCGCAGAGCTCTGTTGCCACTTGGAGCCCCATTAAATTCAGCAGGACTCTGCAGGGGTGCAGGAACCTGCCTGGGCTGTGCAGAAACAAGGCTGTGTATTACCACCTCAGTCCCATGCTACACGGGTGCTACTCAACTGGCACCCATGTCACATGCTGCTGGCACAGCTGTGGCTCCAGGCTTGTTGGCTCCAGCCTCTGCCACTCCACTGCCTTGCTGCCCCATCCACCACAGCACACACCTTCTGTCACTTGCCCGGGCTTCTGACTTTCCCTGGGCAGTATGAAAGCAGATGGCACCTAGCACCAGAGTTAGCCCAAAATGAACTCACCAAAACTGCATGAACAAATTCAAAACTGCAGAGCAAGTCTTATTACCACTAACACCACATGTACTCATCACTACAGAATGGCGGAGGCACATTGAAAAAAATAAATACCGTACACCTTTGCAGTAAGCACCAGCGGTCTGATCCACACAGGTACTTGTTTCCCTTTGATTTTAACAGGTTTTAACCAACGTTGGTAAAAATACTAAAAAGAATTTCCCATTAAAATGACCGTAAGTGTGGCCCTGACTCTTACTATCACACTTTTTTTACAAATGAACAGACTGAAGCTCTGAATCTGTAATTCTGGATGCTTTACCACAATAGTTTCTATTATTGTTACTATTTACTGTCATAGCCCCACCCTTTCCATATGGCGTGAGATTTGGTCTGCGACTGTGTTTACCTCCCATTTTATACCATGTAACTGCAGATTTCAGATGTTGTGTGTGACAGAACACAAAGAAGAAATAATGCAACAGTAAGACAGAAGAAGAAAATACAAACAAAATTAAATGACAGAGTTAAAAAGTTGAAAGTCAGTTCTGGAAAGTCAAGAAAAAGATTACTTGAAGCTAAATAACTCAAACCTAAATATTTTCTTTACATTTCACGTAATGCTTTTTAAAATTAGTCAGATTCCAAACTTTATTCAGTAGCATTTCTATGCTTTCTATGTTAACTGACATGATTTATTTTATTATTATTTTTTATTTCATTTAGACTATGTGCAGCTGCCTTGAATTATTGTCAAGTGTTCAGAAAATTCTTTTATTTTTTAAATCAGCACATATCATGAAGAATCCATGTGCACCATCGCCACTAATTAAAGAAATCTTGAAAAATTTTGCCAATGTCAAGCCAACACTTAAAAATAAATCTAGTCACCACAAGCCAATGTGTCTGCTTAGAAACATCTTGTAAACACCTGGGGAAACATTTTCCTTTGTCTGTACATTTCCAACATCATTTAAACACAATGTCCCCTTATGTTCAGCAAATTTCAACTTCAACCAGCATGACAAAATCCTCATCTCGTGAGTGGCCTTTCCAAACCTAGCCCGTTCCCCTAGGATGCTTCTGTTGTCCCACAGCCTCCCTTCCAAGAGGGAAGCAATCACCACCTGGATGCGGAGATGCTCTGAGCATAACGCAGCCCCTGGTGAAGATCACAAGATCTTTCGTGGAGTGAGAAAGTGCCACCCTGCAGTGAGCATCACAGAAAAACAACTCTACGTCTACTTGATCCAACAAACTAATGTATCTTGTGTATTGCCTCCACCAGCAACAGCATGCATCTCAGTGGAAGGCAGACCAACCCTACATAGTACTTCAGATCACCACTACCACACTAAATTCCCCCATGGAAGCAAAAGCAGTGGATAAGCAAGCTACTGCGTTTTGGAGGCTCAAAATATAGCATTCCTACACAAACAGTACTCTGTCTGGAGGAATATGATCTACTTGTGTTGGTGTAACATGCAGGAGCTCTAAATTAGGTCAGCATTGTGCGTGGTGCTGTGCAAATGGAGACACGGACAGAGGAATGTGGCTTCTCAGAGGAACCCAAGCATCCAAAAGCCATGTCTGCACCACAAGCCAAGTCACGTTCATTTTAGTGAGGCTCTGGCTCCCTACTTTCTATGTCACTTTCAAAGACTGAATGTAAATTACCCAGATGATTTAAAACCAAAATTGAACCCCAGTGCCTGGCCAAAATTTATATCTCAAAAACAGCACTGAAGAGAATGAAATTTAGAGCAAAAAAAAAAAAAAAGTCCTTTGAGAGAAGTAAGTATTGGAGCCTCCAGTATCAAGCCGGGAGCTTCAGCTTGACGCATCTGGAGCTAGACTGACCAAAAAAGAAATCAATCCGCAATAGATTATAAAAAAAAAATATTTTGCACTGATGTAGAATGGATGAGGTGAACTAACAGGTTTCTCCGATCTGTATTTTCCAAAATTTAGATCCTGGATTTTATTATCATTTTTCCTTTAAGTAGTTTGCAACTGATCATGCCAACATCTTATTTCGTTGATCTCAACAGGATATTCTTTAAAAGATGCATTTATTCACTCGGGAACACACTAGTGTAATTAGCCCTGACATTTCAACAGTCTGATCACAAACACAGAGCGCTCTATGTGCTTTTAAGGCAAAAAGATCTCTGAACCAACAGGGCAAAACATTTGAGATGTGAATTTCGCAGGAAACGCGGGGATATTTTGTTAAACACAGTCCTGACCATTGCAAGCATGAGTGCCAAAAACACGAAGTCAAAAGACTGCTGTATTCTTAACAGCACTTCTAATTTTAGACAGAGGGGGTTTTTTTGGTTTTTTCATCTTTTGCCTTAAGATATTTTTTATGGTAACTGCCTCCCCACCCCCCCTATTCCCCACCTCTCCCTTTCCCCAAAATTCACATGTTTGACATCAAGTCTGACCATGCTGGAAGCAGAGTCCTTGGCGGGTGTGCCATCAGGGGGGGATCTGTGAGGTGCCAGAAGCAGTGGGGCTGTGAAGAGGGAGGCTGAGTGAGGAAACTGCGAACTGAGCTGGGCTGCACCAGCCCGGGCAGAGTCGACTCCGCTACCCTCGCGAAACACAGCAGTGTGACTTCTAAAGCCACCTGCAGTGTCTGGTCCTGCAGTCCCTGTTGCTGCCGGACCTACATCCACTTCAGCAGCCTTCTGAGCAGTCTGTGCAGGCACTTTCACCCTCTCGCCAGGCCAACGGCTGACACCAGCGCTTGTGTCTGCCTGACCCTACCAGGAGTTCACTCAGAGAACAGAAAAAAGCAGGGAAAAAAAGGAAAAAATGTTTTCTTCACTTCCTCTCCCCCCCCTCCCCCCGAAGGTGAATTTCCATCCTGGCTCACTATGGTGTCAGATGAGCTCCTTGGAGAGTGCTCCCAGGGACCAGTCGTAGGAAGGAGTAGAAACAGAATTGCTTTTTAGCAGCAACTAGTTGGTAAATCAGCTTTTTTGCGACATGCGCACACTCCCAGCCTCACACCAATAAAGTCTATTGCGTACGCAGAGGGGCACGCCACGGGTAGGCCTGTTCCATCACAGCATCCCACAGCCATGCCGAGAACAGCCTGCCCTGCCCGCCCTGGGAACGCTGCGAGGCTGCAGGTCCTCTGCCCAGGGTCTGGTGATGGGGAGTCATGCTGGCTGGGATACACACAGTCATCAGCGTGACAGAAACCAGAGTTCTTATAAAACAAGCAAACAAAACAAATAAATATTAAAAAAAACCCACACACACACACGAAACTGGGGGGGGAACAGACCAAAAAACCACTAGGCTGTGCCAAAGCGAATGAGGACTTCGAACCACCTCCCAGTGCGATCCAACATACTCAACCTACAGGAATCTTTGAAAAGACTTTGACTCAGCCCTACACAAATACTTCTAAAACAATGCAGCTGAATAGTTCTGCAAAATACTGAGCAATAAGCAAATTGAACTGTGTATTTATAAATTAAAGTGTCACTAATTTGAGCCCTTAGGCAGCAGGGCCAGAAAAAGAGAATCAAAATCACATCCCTTCTTTTCTTTTATATTTAAAAATGTCTTCTTGGGCCTGCATATGTTTGTAGTTGGCTAATTTACCCATAAGAATTTCTCCTTTACCCGAGGGTGGGGGAGGAATCTGCAATTACAGGGTTATCTACTGCAAGAGTGCACACAATTTTCTTTCTTTACCCTATATGTAATGCAAAAGGGACACCATCAAAAAAAGGCACTATAAATTTTCCATAAACCACATCAGGAATAACTGTAAAGATCTGCTGAAGCATCCTAAGTGTTGCTGAATCTATCCCGCAGTCCTTTGTCCCATCTCCCCGCAGGACTGTGCAGTTCAGTGTACAAGCTCAAACCGTTTCAGAGCAGCTGAGGGCAAATAAAGACTTTTTTTTGGCACAGTTCCTCCCTCCCCCATGATTTCCCAGTGAATGCTTTTCACTGTTTGCTACTGAGAAAATACTATTAAAGCTGAGAGACTGGACTTTAGAGCTTTCAAACCTTACTACTAGCTTAAGAGTCATCATTTCTTCTCACACCTTTCCCCACACACACTATCTTCTTCTCCAAACCATCTCTTCCCCTCCTGGTACCACAGCACAAGAAAGAAAACAATATGCAACCACAGGACTTCTTTAAAAAAAAAAAAAAAAAAATCATTTTTCTTCCGGCTACTCAAGATTTCTGAGCTCTTGGGACTTATTCTATCTGCTGAGGCTGTAATAAGCTTTTTACAAAAGCTTACAAGATGATCACAAGTTTGACACGGGAACATTCAACCCCATCCTCACAGCCTGGAAAGATGCAACTGAATTTTCAGACATGCTCTTTTGTTAAACAAATTCTTTCTTTTTGGAAGTTTTCAAGCAAACAATTTAAACGTGGGATTTGGCAGAGAAGAGTCTTTTCAGAACAGGATGTACTCACGTTTCAGAATTCTTCCTGACTTCCCCTGCTTTTTTGCCATTATTCATGGACTAAGAGTCCAAACTAGTTCTCCCCCGTTGCCTTTCGGGGTTAAGCAGGAAGGTGCATGCCAGCTGCTTCTCATGGCAGGACCTCCTGCCCCGTGTGATGCCATACAGCTGGGAGCACATCCTCAACACGGCCCAACACGCAAGACTCACCCATCACATTTCTGATAATCTGGGAGGCCTGCCTTCAGCACACAGCCCAAAAGGATTTGTCTGACTGGCCAGTCCCTATCGGCTAAGGAAGGCTCCTGATCCTCTGCCTGCCACAGGACAAACCTGAACCTTACTTAAAAATCCTGTACCAAAAGATTGAATTAAACACTTCCCACCATCAATGTGAAACAGGCTCCAAGCTGCTGCCAAAGTTCACCCAGTTCATCCAGGTCTTAAAATAAGCCTCATGTGGGAATCAAAAAGTGGCCAGAAATGATGTTACCCACTTCATTCCTTATGCACTGTTTATTACAGAAACCAGAACTGCACTGCTCTGCAGCTCAGAAGGAGGCTCTGATCTTTATCTACTATGGGGAAAATTTCACTTTTAGAATTTGCCTTTAGACTAAGTCAGTGAAAATAGTCCACAAACCTTAAGGGCTTGCACTGCAACTTAATGATAGTTCTAATGAGGTTTTAAACTGGACCAGCAAAGCACTGCATGGTTGTGATTTTCACTCACAAATATGCGAATCTAACTGCACGTTCCCAGGGTATTACTACTATTTTTTTTTTCTAATAAAGAGACATCCTTTGGGACTTTACTTATGTTTCTGAACTGTATGTGATGAATGCATAAGCCCAAAGAACTTTCCCCTTCCTGCTGCAGCTAACGTGGAAAAAGAGCCGGGTGCCTTTGGAAGAGGCAGGGCAAGAGCTTGCCCTGGTTCTGCATGACATCTAGGCTCAGACACAGCGGAGAAAGACTCAGTGGTCCTTGAGTGGAAAGGCACTGCAGGAGGAATTGCAGGGAGCATTTTAACTCCTTATTACATACAGTCACATCTCGTGACTCTTGCAATATGGAGTTTGTTGCAAGACTTTTTTCCCCAAAGGCCTTTCCTGTCCCCAGGACTAAGTACACAAATAACATTCACAGTGTAAAGTCTGTTTTCAGTTGCTTGTAGCTTTCACAAAATTCCCCTTAGGGGCTGAAATTTTCTGAGTTTGGTCCCACTCTATAGGCAACTTCTCTCCCCTCCCCCCCCTTCCAACCAACCAGCTTAGAAACATGCATTTGGCTCCCCTTGAACAGTGGGAAAGTGAGAAAATAGATGATTCAGTGGTTTAAGACTCTTCCTTTCATGGGTGTTCAGAGACCGCCTTGGGGAATAGAAGGAAAGGGGAAGCATGGGGGTGGCAGGGTAGAAAAAACAAAACATGAGATGCGAGCGCTACATGGAGGGACTGCGGGAATAGCAAGGTTGGTCCAGTTGCAATCAATTAAATAACTTCCTAGACAATGTAGAACAACTCCATAAAATTAGTCCTTGCTGCTCCAGAGAAGAAAATTAATTTCTGGGCTCGGCTGGACTCGGGATGAAAAGAGCTAGGGTCTTTTAGATGATGCTTGATGAGGAAGCAGTCAGAGAGATCTTTATGTATATATCCATAGAAAATTTTGTATCTCTGATCTCTGTCATACTGTTACCAAAAAAAAGTGTGACTAAGAAAGCCTGAATGCCACATCAGTATGGCTATCCAGCCCTCTCAGCCTCAGGTCTCTTAGGGTTATTTTCTTTTCACAGGTCGTCTTTTATTTCACACCCATCATAGGTGGCTATTTTAAGGGGCTATAGAGAGGTGCTGAATGCTGATAAGGCAAATCCTGTATCCCTTAATCCACTGCTAAATCAGTCTGCCAGGCTTCCAGGGTACCAGACAGATGGAGTGCACTAGGAAGCTGCCCACAGGCTGGCTACTTCAACCCCAGCTCATCTTTAATCCAGAAAGGTTTTGTTCTGGTATTTTAATCATTGATTGACTGGGAACTTTCTTCCATGCTGGGTTAGGTAAAATATCCATATGTCAGAGGTACTGGGGAATTCATGAGGCTGTAGATCATAGGAGTGGTGTGAGACAGGATGCGTCTCAAGGGAACCAAGGAAGCCATAAGGAATGTAAAAAGTCACAGGGTTAAAGCCACATTAAGACAGCTGTTATGTTAATGAGAGTTCTGCTTTTCTTCTAGCTGTGGGTCATTGATTTAGAAAAACATGAACAAGGTCTTTTTCATTTTATCGTATTTTTTCCACCGAAGCTAACATAGCCCAAAACATCATATCCTAGATCCCATTCGTCTTGCTAACAGAACTTGTGTAGGAAGCTATCTTTATTATGTTTGAGCGTGGATGACTCCCAGGGCTTGATTTGGTCTTACCTGGCCCAAGCCTATATTTGAAGCTGTTTTGCAAGCATTTCTCTTGGTAAACATGTTAAGAAAAGAGTCACGCACCACTGAGTTTGCCTTCTAGGCAAATTCAGCCATACATCTGAGTTTCTTTCACAGTCATAACAAACACTTAAAAGAAATGTGGTGTGAAGTCTTCTGCAAAAACATTTACCAGGTAAAACTGAAAAAGTCCGGATCTTTCAAGACAGACACTCAACAATACAGCCATGCTGCAATAGGCACAGTTGTCTTAAAAAGTCAGAGGGATATTTTGTATTGCTTATTTCAGTTTGGAGAGTCTGAATGCCTCAGGTGGAGCTGCAAAGGTCAAAACAAAAACACGGTTTCAGCAAAGCAATCAAATTCACCTGTATCCTTGGTCAGACCACAAGTTACTACTCCTTTCTCTTCCTTGGTTAGATCACAAGCTACAACATTTTGCTTGTCACCAAACCGCACATTTGTTTGTGACCACTTGCAGCTCAGACTGATTTAAACTGGGAGTGCTTTTCCAAATAACTCTTAGATGTCGAGTAGTGAAAGAGCAACAGAGGATTCTGCCTGCCAGTATTAAACAGTTCACGGGATGTGTTTCTGTGCCATGAAACAAAGTCCTAGTCTGAACCCGAACTCCAGAGTGCAGTTTATTCCAGTATTATTTGGCTGCTATTTGCCCAGTTTTGGACATCTGAAAAATCCAGGTTTGTGCCTTATTTTTTTTTTTTAATTTAAATCAACTCCATGGTTTACTTCTCCAGCATGTTAATTTGTTTTAGACAATCCAAATCTACATGAAGTTGTGAAGACCTAACAGATATTTGACGGTTTATTTTCTTTTGAATTAAACTGACAGTGGGAATAAAAGAGATATTACAAGGTTTAAATCAAGTCAACTTGAAAAGCTAACCGAAAAGTAAACTGTAGATACTGCACCAGTAACCCTGCTCACTTGTATGGCTCTATAGACACATTGTCCTTTTTAAAATGTTTTTCTCTTCTCTATTAATGCCTGAAAGACCCAAACAACAACAGATGAAATCAGTTAAGTGACTATAAACTGGCACAACAGCTGACCTGATTACATGCAGAGTGCTGTCAAAGGCATAAAATAAACAAACTGGGATAACAGACCTTCTTCTCCAAAGGCTCAGTATTATATTCATGGTAGGTATGGAACAATTACTGGGGAAAACACAAAACTTTTTTCAAAGCAGTTGTTGCCTTAAACAGTTGGAACACCAACGTCCATGTACAGATGCAAAAACCCCTAAGGCTTTCAGCAATGTAGCTTCACATTTTCCTTCTACCCCAGGATCACGTGAGAATACAAAAGGACCCAATGTGCTAACAGAAAAGGAAATGCCTTTGTTAGGCAGCTTTTAAATACCTGGACACGAGCCTCCGTGAGTTTGGCTCTTTGCGCAAGTTCTTCCCGGGTATAAATATCAGGGTAGTGTGTCCTCTCAAAAGCTCTTTCCAGCTCTTCCAGTTGCTCTGCCGTGAACGTAGTCCTGCTGCGACGCTGCTTTCTTTTTAAAGGTAAATCTGGTTCAGAATCGATGTCAGAGCCGTCATCAGACTGGGGTGCTGATGCTCAAGAAAGAAAAAAATGAAAGGCAAAAATTAGCTTTAGTTGAGGGGAAAAAAAAGCAAAATATTGGATCAATTGATGATATCCTCGCATATGGAAAAGCTGCTTTTTCGCCATGACTCAGATCTGAGTTAGTAAATTTCAAAAAAGCAAACAAGTGAGAAACAAATCAGAGTTAAATGTTACATTGCGCAAATGTGCTCAAACAAATAAAAAATTGTCAAAAGCTCACCTACAAGTTTAGCTCCCTTTCCTGGGCCAAGAATATTCAAGGACATCTAGAAATCTTTTTGAGTAAACGAATAATTCCATTGCTTTAACTCCCCCAGAAGTTTGCAGGTGTTTTAAAAACTTGAGCAGTACTGCTTAGTCCCAAGCAATCAAACAAGCAATATGTGCTTGTTCCTTTCCCTCAGCTAGTGAACAGATACAAATATTTGTCACACCAGTGTGCATGTTGTAAGAAACATTCCAAAACCATAGACGCATGTCCATGAGACCTTCCCTATAGACCCATCACTAAAACTTTATCACCGAGATCGTTATGGAAGTGATTACAAAGGCACGGGGAGCACTACTAAAGAAATCAATTCTCAGACACAATCAAATATTGACTTCATGTCATGCACAATTATTTGTCCTACACTCCAAACAGTATTTTACACATTTGTGTTAGTATATCTCAGTACATTTAAACATTCCCGTTCGTTTTGCATCTCACTTGCCTGTCTTAGGACCACCTAACATAAACTTAGGATAGGCCAGACAAGTGTTAATATTAAAAAAAATAACTATAAAATTTGAGACACACGGCACAGAGAAGTCCTGTAAAAACAGCTCAGAGCAATAGTTTCACTTGACTCTTCCAGTTACTAAAGGAAGGAGATTCCAGCATATGTGATGACCAGAGCTGAAACACACGGACTGCATCGCTTCCTTCTTCTAAGATTTCACCATTGTTCCCCCTAACTTTGGGAGGTTTTCCAGCACAGAGCATGGCTACACACAGATGTGCTGATGCTCAAGCCTCCAGGGAACTTCCCAGGACATGACTGCAGAACAGCCAGCTGTGCTGGACCAAAGGTCCCTCTCACCACCCCCCAAGTCGGTGCATAGGGAAAGTCAGCCAGAAACAGACCACGTATGGCATGTCCATGACCCGGAAAGGGGCTACCAAATCTTGCGATCAGCAGCTGAAAGACAAATCGGAACCAAAACTCTTACTGAGTTTCATAGACGTGTAGAGAGCGAGACGACACACGCAGCCAGGCAGCTCCTGGCACCACTGCTCATTTCCCCTGGGCTCCCTGGCAGTCAAGTGAAATCCAGCCGCGGCTGAACCCATAGCTATAGCTGTGGAGGCAGCAAAGCCTCTTCCAGTGCTCGACCACATTCTCTTTCTCCAACAAACAGCAAGAGTAGCCTTTCAAAGCCAGTCTTCACTTGCATCAGCTGCCGTCCCAGGTGCCAAGCATTTCCTTTTCCCAGAGTCTTTAAGGGAAACCACCTAAAGAGGGCAGACACTCCCCAGTGATGCTGAAACCGTTTGTTCAGTTGAAATACAAGCATTACTGCCACTACTTCAATAATGCCAAATAAATTATTGATATAGACATTGATTTAAAATAATCTTCTTAACATGATTTATTTGGAAATAACTGAGAACACAAAGCCAGAAAGAAATCGCTGTTTGTCAAGCTTCAGCTAAAACCCCCCACCATGTTCGTTTCTAGCTATCTTACATTTCCAATTTCACTCAAGCTGTTTGAACTAATAAATACACCTAATCTGTTTACTTAGTCTTACAGCATGGGAAAGACAAAGTGCTTTTTCAGACAATTCAACTGAAGAGTTTATGAATTTCTGCATACCAAAAAAAAAAACAATTACTGTTAGACCAGAGGCTCTTCTGTGAAAGCTATCTTCATTGTCCAGACACCATCAATATTTTGGATCCAACATACACAGGACATCAGGAGAAACTCCCACAGAGCTCAGCGTTGATGTACTGTGAAAACATCCAACTCCGTCTCTTGCTTGCGTGGAAGATTTGCCCCAAGTAAGACTAGATTAAACCATTCTGGTTCTCGAGAATATTGTCCGCGAGAACAAAGGGGAATCAGCACAAACATCCTATCCCAAACAGTTCAAGTCCATTCCTCATTAAACAGGCAATCTAGGATGTCCCAAAACGAACACAACACATTGTCTGAAATAGTGACAAATCCCAAATCTTCTTGGTTGGGGACCCAAGCGACACCTGCCTTCCTCAAAAACTGCCAAGTTACAGCCCTCCAGGATGGCTTCATGCTGCTGTTCAAGAACATAAAGGAACGCAGAAATACTTTTTTTTAAAGTAGTTCTTCTGTGCTAACATCATACACAATCACCCACCTTAAGCAGAACAGCTACTGCTGACAAGCTAGACTAGCAGAGGGGAGCACACCATCCATGCTAACAGGGTCATACTGGCTAGCACCGCACTCTGACCGTACCTGATGGAGTAAGAGCTGAAACAGAGCTCAGGAAGGTCCCTTTCAGAGACAATGTCTGACAAAAGTTGCCTTTGATTGTGTACAATGAGTTTAAAAAAAAAAAAAAATCCCCAGATCTCAGGTACTCTTTCAATACACTCTTTCATACTCTACATGTATATACGGGAAGCCTTCAAACATCTACATCCATGCCTATAAAAAGCCAGCTTAAATTGCAATTTAAAGTGGGTTTTTATCACTAAATTTCTGACCTGTATTCCCTCACCAACTAGGTAGGGAGTATCAGGAGACCTATAACGATCTTTCTACGAATGTTTTATAAAGACTTAGCAAAATCTTGTGATGTTTCCCTGCACCTTGCATTCATGCAGCAATATGAATGCAGAACTGAAACACCGACTTAATTTCATTTTAGCTTTACATTTCATGAAGCATTATATGAAAGGCACAAAGCTAAACCAGTCAGGAAAACAATGAACAAAGTATCTAAGATTCCAGGAGAATATGTCTGCTCAAGTGCAAACATTTAGAGAGAAAGTAATAAAATTAAAATCGGGAGAAAAACATATATCAAATGAAATGGCTTTCATACCTATCTAATTTCACTGGTGTTACCCTTGACCAGGCCTGGCTGCTATGTGCAGCTTTATTGAAAGCACCGAGTTCCTTTGTCTTGTCTGATCTGCAATATTAAAATCAGACAACTGTAATTTCAAACAATAGCTACATGCCTGTACTGCCAACTGCATTACTGTTATTTCTTACAAAGTCTTCATAAATATTATTAGTTTCAGGAAAGTTTTGATTCTTAGTTTTTCCTATTAAAATATCATTATTAGACTTTCATACAGGCGAGAAGCCAATTGGAGTATTGGATAAGCACAGAAACTGGATACACCTCAGCCTTTAAAAAAAGCAGTATTTATTTTATTTATGCTCAATAGCCATAGTGTATTGTCCTTTTGCTAAGCAGTATCTCTCTGACTTTCATGATATAAAAACATACTATTTCGCACAGGTAAATGTGGTCAGATTTCAGCTGGGTTATTCCTGTCTCCATCACCTCCACACACACACACCATGCATATCGCTAGCCTTTGCAGTTGTCCTGATGATCTTAACTCTCCAACCCCTCGTGCTATAAATAGGAGAAAGAAGGAGACTCACCGGTGTCCCGGGAGATCCCCGGCCAGACCCCTCGGGATCACCAGTACCCCCCACTACTGCACAGCTTAAAATGGGAGAGGCAGCCAAAAGCACTACCAGTAGCTGAGCCAGAAAGTTTAATTAAAGAAGGAATCACAGAATTAAAGAGCAGTTATTTGTCCCTTAAGCCCTCGTGAACTGCCTGGTGGCCTGAGGAAATGCTGCGTGCTGGTTATCACCACGATATGCAAAAAGCCTCTGCCCAGTGTCGCAGGCATTCGGTCACCTGGAGTTCTGCAACCATCCCTTGTCCAAAACACCACACACAGACACGTCAGGGCAAAAACTGAACAACAAAATAGCACTCAAGAGGTCATTCTGTGGGTTGTGCTCCCTCCCAGCAAGACATTTCATTTGAATAATTAAATAACAAAAACATGACAACCATTTCAAAGCCATGCATTACGGCTGCAGCACGGCGCACCTGATGAACGCAGGCAGAGAGGTTATCTCTCTCTGCGACCTGCGAAGACACAACTTCTCTGGCAACCCCTCACCCACAGCGAAACTTTTAAATAAACTATTACACAGCCTCTCCCTCTAAGCATAGGCAGTCTGGGATCTGCCCTAGATCAAATCCGTCTAGCCATGGGTCTCGCTAAGACCCCAAAAGAAAAACCAATATACCAAAGCCTGGGGAGGGTTCTGGGTGGTTTATTTGCTAGCTGCCCTCCCCAGATCTTCTCATTTCTTTCTTCACGCAAGATTAATTCACGGGCTCTCGCCCCCGTGCCACATCTCTATCCCTCCAGGCCGAGCGCGGTGCTCTGTGCCGGGCGGCCGCTGGCCGGCGGCTGCCG
>Ga0181612_114405_pt1 | contig 23856 bp, 12 predicted proteins | sample HoacroProtozoa21_FD_119630 | JGI IMG/M metagenome (GOLD analysis project Ga0181612, IMG submission 119630) | Hoatzin crop microbial communities from Cojedes, Venezuel. Combined Assembly of Gp0051906, Gp0051904, Gp0051908
AAAGATATTTTTATATATCTCCTTTTATATAGAAGGATTTACCAATGTGACATCACAGTTTTTGAATTAGCTATGTGACTTGTAGTGCTCAGCCTTGAAGATGAATGCACGTCAATCTGGGGGAAACAGGAAGGGATAAATCCTGGTAAAAATCCTAGTCATTGATGCGTATTATTTCTCTTCAATTACTTGGTATTCCTACATAATCAGGAACAGTGTGCAAAGCATTGCTAAGTGAGTTATGTTAGTCTCTAGTAGCAGGCTTATAGAGAAAATAAAATCTTTGCTGCTAGTAGCTACAGGGGTTTTTTTTAGGCAGGAACAGTGGAGGTAAGCGTCTCACAGCCGAGTATTCCTGGGGACGCTAGCATTGCTTTGGTGGCCTGCAGTCCTGTGCAGCCCTCCCACGTGAACTGTGATGGGATCCAACCTTGTTATGGTAGAGGAGTGGGGGGGAATTTGACCTTAGCAGAGTTAAGTACTCAAAAAATTGCTGTTGGCAAAGTGCAAGTATAATGCCTCGTCTGGCTGTACCAGTTGGTCTGTAGAAAGGAGTATCTGTTACAGTAAATATCTGTTTCAGTTGGCTCAAATGGCAGAGGACTGTATTTCTGGCGCTGAAGTTCTGTATTTGCTCCTCGCTGACCAGTTTTAACAGCTGTTACGTGGGGGTCATAAACCTTACCAGTGAAACATAGCCAGCCCAGGCTAGCAATGTCATGGTACTTCAGTAGCCTGACAAAATGGTTTCTAGTAAAAGGTAACAGAAAGAAAGACTCTCTCTCCTGCCACCGCCCACCTTCTGGGAGGATTACCTTCTAGCAGAGCGACTGTTCAGCTCACATTTGCTTTGCTGTGTATGAGTATGTGAAGGTCTATCGTCCCACGGTTGTCTTGCCCCACCGAGGGCTCCATCGGGGGTCCCCTCAGTGTGTGAACTAAAGCCGATGTACTGGCCGAAGGCAGGATGTTGGGCTGGTTTCTGTTTTCCCTAACTTGAATTTAAATGCAGAAGTGACTACTTTGAAGTAGAGCATTCTCAGGTATTAAGGAAGGAGTTTGGTCATTCATATTTAAATTACACTGCCATTGCACATGCACTCTTTTATCCGTGAGCCACCCAAGACCTAACCTGGAATTTCAAGGTTTTCTGTCAGCAACATCCATCTTCTGTGACCCTCCTCATATTAGCATTGATCTACGGGGGAAATAGAGAACATGGCTGTGTTATTATATACCCGGCTGCAATTTCTGTTCTGGTGATTGAGTGTACATACAGAATTTTTGAAACATGGCCATTCTAACTTATTTTGTCTTCCTGTCAATAGCCTGGCACTTGTCCAAATTATGGATCGATATCAGCTGATCTTTTTATGTTAAACTGTAATGAAGTTGCCTCTCTTATTGGAGATGTGGTCTTGCTTCAGGCAATGCTTTTAACTGAGAACTTTTGGAATGGAAATGGGGGAGTGGGGGAAACAGAAGCTTTGGAAAGACGTGGGGAGGAATGAGCAAAAGGCAGGGGGGAGAATAGCAGCTGAAAAAGAGAGAGGTAGGAAAAGGGGGCCTGGGTTATGAAGAGACCTGGCTTGTCAGGACTTGTATTAGCATGGGTAGGAACTAGTAGCCTCTACTCTGAGGTACTGTCAAAGAGCCAGCAGTAGACACTGGGGGTGAAAGCCTGGCTCTCTTGAAATCTCAGGCAGTATTACCTTTAAATTCTATTTGTGGTTTCCTCACAGTTTGTGAAACCAAATAATTTAAAGAACAGCAGAAAAATGGGAAGAGGCGAAAAGTGGGGAATAAGAGATGTAAAAGGGGATATTGGATCAGCCATTCTTTCCCATGCAGGGAAGCCGTGCGTGGTCATTTCACGGTGACTTCCCCAGGTCTTTAGCTCTGAAGAGTTCCAGGATATCTGTTTTGTGCACTAGCTGTAGCACAGAGCAGGTGAATGCCTATCCTTTCCCCATGCCGCCCCTGCTTTTACTTTAATCTTATTTGACTTGCTTGTACAAAATGCAGAGGGGAACTTCTGTAATCCCATTTCTAGGGTAAAAGGTTTGTGGAAGAAAGAGATGGTGTGTCAGGCTTTTGGAAGAAGAGTCTGTGGGGGTCTATATTATTTTATAGGGAAAAACAGTGAAGGGGGGAACTTGGTGGGTTTGGAACTGATAATCAGTGACTGAAGTAAATGGACGCTTTCCTTTCTAGGAGCAGAGCGATGCTGATATTTTGGTGGGATTTTTGTGAGCCTTTTGAGAGTAAGTTGTTCTCTTCCGTGGCCTCTCCCACTGCTGTCTCTGAGCCGCTCTGTTGCATCTCAGTTTTGGTTGCTATGGATATGTGTGAGCTGGAGAACCCAGAAATGCTTCAGAGTCCAAGTGTGTGTCGTTTGTGTCTGTCCCGCATGGGGAGGGGTGAGACCGGAGTGTGCTGCCATTCCCCTGCATGTCTCTGCAGAGGCAGGCGGGCACACCGGTAGGGAGGGAACCGTGGGACACCCCAGCCGGGTCCCGAGCTGGCTGACGGAGCGTGGGGAGCCGGGGGGGCACTGCAGACGGGGACCCCTTGCCCAGAGAAATGCAGCGTTCTAGCTCTGCTCTCCAGAGCACATGGAGTTCCCTGGAGGTGTTCCTCCACTGGATCTCCCTCTGTCTGTAGTTCCGACCAGCAGAGCCTTACTTCTACGTAATTGTATGTAAGACTGTTGGTTTCTTACGCGGTTTCTACCATCTCTTCCTCTTAATCTTTCAGTGCTACAAAACAGGGTAGGAAAAATAGCAAAACGCATGCATACAGGTGTATTGCTTTTTATCTGCGAGGGTCTTCTCTAATACTTTTTCCTTTCATTAAATCTCACTCCTCAGTGAGAAGGATATTTCAATGCTGTTTTGCCTTGGCGCTTCCACAAATTGTTTGGTGAACTGTATGAAAGCACTATTAGAAAATAATTCTCCGTCATCTTACCCCACAGGGCATAGATGTGAACAGAGTTTGCAATAAAAAGAGAGGGAATCTTCACATGAAAGTAATTCTCAAATTGCAGTTATCCAAGAGCTCTGCTCAATTAGGGGCATTTTATGGGAGGCCTAAACTTTTTTGCTCTTTTGAGACTCACATTCAGCCTGTTCTTAATTCTCTTTATTTGTATTACGCTTTACCACTGTTTATACTGTCTTTCCTTCCCCCTCCGCCCCTCCACCAGACTGTACCAGTTTATAGCTCTTTCTATTCAGGAAGCTGTGTATTTACATATTTCTACATGTTAATATTACTCTTATTTACTTTATGGGAGCATCGAGAATGACCCATACAGACAGAGTACTGGATTCGAGAAGCATGTGAAAAGATCTTCGTAAGAACTGAAAATGATAAAAAACCTGAGATAAGAGAAATTGAGGAACAAAGCAAATGGTTTGTTTACTGTCAGAGAACTGTAGCTGAGTTTGGGATTGAATTTATATTGCGGTCTCATATAGATACCTTTAATCCTGAGGATGTGTCTTCCCTGCTTGGAGCCTTAAGCAAAGAATACCTGAGCAAGACCTCTCCATTTCAGGATAATGCTAGAGTGAACAAAGAAAAAAGTTAAGACTGCATGACTGTGGTAGTCAAGATGCTTTTCAAGTTTCAGTCAGTCTCTGGTATCCAGTTCAGTTTAGTCTGTTACACTGTTGGGTCCCTACAATTTAATTAGTGAATTTGTACACTTTTTTAATGCCTAAATGCTAAAGATTGGCTAGCTATAACTTTGGGGGCAACTTCACAGTAGTTCCGTGCCTCCAAGCCTGTAATTCATAAACATCTCAGGAAACTTTTCTGGGTTTTAGGGCCTTGGTAAGTGAGGGCAGTGTTATTCCAGTTCTGCACGTAACTGAGGCACAATGACCATGATGATATTTATGGAGTAGTACAACAAAATTATGATAAATTTGGATGGGAAACACTTTTTGTTGATCAATGGAAAAACTCTAAATTCTGAGACATTGTTCCTTCTTGAGCAAGGATGAGAAACTAAAACTGTGAGCACTTCTTATGAGCTACAATGAGAGAAAACCTCAAACATTGCTTTGGGTCTGTGGAGAGAATTTAAGACTTTGATCTTAAGTTGTCAAATGGAAATAAAAAGCTGCTTTTTAAAAAAGCTTAGTATAGGGAATAATTTTGGAACGTGAAAACTGGATTTTTTCATACAAATTTAAAAATATTTCTGTGTTAAATGTTTTAATTACGGTAGTTTGTCAAAAGTGGTTGCTCTCTGAAAAAAGTTGTATTGTGCTGAATCTACATTTTCAGCCTGAAAAACATATAAAAGAATGCAAGTAGCTATGGTTCCTAGCAAAGAGGGTGTGGGGAAGCCACATCTTCTGCAGCTAGGTCTTTTGCCACCTATATTACTGCTTTAGTCCCCTTGGTAGTGTAAGCAGAAAAAATTAAGACTTGTATGTAGCTTTTCAAAGAGTTTGATAATCCGTTGGTGTAAATCAGCATAGCTACACTGATGTCAGCGAGGGCTGGCTGACAGTCTGCTCATAGCTGTGCCACCAAGCTGCAGTTTTTTTCTAAAACAAGAAAAGTACAGAAATTGCGTATAAGTTAGTATGTTGTACTGCCAGGAGACAGTATTTTCCTCAAAACTGGGAAGGAATGTGGAAGAGGCAAGAAGAAAAGTTGAAAGATGTGCAAAAAAAAAAAACACCCAACCCCAAACCCCATCCCAAACCCAACAAAGAAGTAACTTGCCCTTGCCACTAAAACCTTATTTTCGGAGACCCAGCATCAGTCATGAAGCAGATGCTGGTAATGATCCTGCTCAGCAGGAGGCTATAAACATATGTCCCAAGTCCCACACTTCACATGACGCAGAGTAGATGGAAGTGGTCCTCCCTGTTCACTGGTACTTGTCGGGACACGGGGCCCCGCGTGTTTTGCTTTGGTGTCAGGAGCGACAGGGTGGGAGTGAGCAAAGCTTAGAAGATTCAGCCCGAGGAGAACCAGGTGGATTGTTGGATGTTGAAGCAGGATATTTCCAATAACTGATCTGTTGGTTTGCTTGCAGCACCAAAAAAAGTGGAGGATATAGAGCAAGCGGGAGGATAATTCTTTTAGTTTAAAACAATAATTTTTTTCTTAGGCCTGAAATGTTTACATTTAGTGTGGCTGGTTTTAAAAAAAAAAAAAAAAAAGTAAAATTGAACTAAACTTTAAGAAAGCATTACAAATTTGAGTTACAAAGGGGTTTACATTTCATATTCTGAATATCGAAGTGAATGATTTGGAATTTCAGAAGATTAACTTGTCTAGGCTGAAATAGACAATTCTGAAAGAAATTTGTATTCAGTGTAAATCTGCATTTTAAGTGCTTGCTCAGTCATTTCATCTTAGACAAATCTTTGTTCTACATCTTTCATGTTATTTCTGAACTGTTTCATATACAGAATACTTGACAGCTTGGACCATTATGCACAGGCTGTTGAATAAAGACAGATTATGAAACTGGAAAGGGGTGAATTCAGTTGTAGTCTAATGTTACTGAGAGTAAGAGAGTTATACCACCAATGAATCTGCCCCACTACTTTGGAAATTAGAAGTCAGACTTAATAGCAGGTGTAAAAAAGAAGATGGGCAGTCATGACTGTGGGAGAACTGTGTTTGTTACAGAGGAATAAAAATGGTAGAATTGTAGTTCAGGGCCTTACCTGTCTTCTGTTAGCAAACAGTTTACTGTAACTGGTTTAAACCCATTGCTGGCAAAATTCAGTTGATTCCAGTGTATTTACACCAGGGATTAATTTAATCTTCAGTTTCCATACTTTTCAAGCCCAGAAGGACTATCTATATACACACGCACTTTAGCCTCCTGCGTACCACGGCCTGCAGCGTTTCACTCAGTTATTCGGGATCAAACCTAGTAACTGGTGTGTTTTGGAAAAAGGCATCTTTCTGCAGCGAAAGGTCTCAAGAAATAGAGGAAGTGCCGTTTGAAGCTTGGTGGAGTGGTCAATTGTTCTTTTTCTTGAACAAGGCTGAGACTGGTTCTGTTCCTAATTCTGTGGCAGTAAAACTTCCTCTCTGTGCCTTAATTTCCCTGCCTAGAGCTCGGAGATAGGATATTTAATCTCATCTGGGAATAAACTTAAAATCCACAGCAGAAGACTGACAAATGCGAGTAAAATATCACTCTGTGACTGTAGTCAGCTCTGCCCTCTATCCTCTGTACTTCTGCGTTTCTCATTTTTCTTTTCTTATCCATAGGTCTCCGATATTTTCACTGAATGCAGTAAATGATGTGCTGGCCTCCTACTGTCCTCTGATTGTATCTACTAAAATTTTTATCTACTGTTTCTTAAAGAAAAATACAAATTAAAACAATTTTAGAGAAAATCACATGCCTTCAAATAGAGAAAATACTGTTAGCCTTTAATTTTTTCGTAATACAGCACTTCAAGAACATGTTTTGTTGCTGTTATTTACGTAGCTGTGTAATGAGACCGGAGGTTCACAAGGGGTTTTGTTCCATGTTACATTTTAGCTTGCTTTTAGTAATTACTGTAGCAAATCTGTCTGCTGAGGATCTCATAGTTGTGTCGTTTCAGCTTTTGAGATAATCATGGCAATGCTGAAGTTGGAATTCAGATTTTGTGCCTCAGAACACATGGTTTCAAGTGCCCGGAGATAGTAGTGTCTGGGGCTTGTGTTATGTTTCTACCCAGGAGAGGCTGTGGCCTGCAAACCAGGCACTTTGTTCTGGATTGCCTCCTAGTCCAGGTTGGGCATTTGTGGCTCTTGGTGCTGGTATAAAAGAGAACTGACTGGTGGTTTCCTTGTTGATGAGTTTTAGGGACAGGGACTGACAGCTGGAGGCTCTGTAAAGAAAGGACCTATAACCAAATGGACCCATGGAATATAGGCAGTTCGTTAGAGTTCAGGATTGTAGTGACAGATACCTTAGAGGTGAGATCTAAAGACTAGATTATATGGCAAATGGAAGCCCCAGTTCCCAGGCGTGACTTGCTGTCAGTAATGATGATGTGGGCATGAAAGTCTTGAGCAATATATACATCAGTGACAGGAAAGGCTCAGGTAGAGGGTGCAGCCTCTCTGCTTCTTACCTTGGTTTGGCATTTTATTAGATGCTAGGATCAGTTTAGTCCCTACTGTTTCCACAAACAACGTGAGGCTCTTGCCTGCAGACTGCTTTATGGAGGGTTGGCCCCTCTCAAGCCCTGCCAGCAAGGGCTCTATAGTTGCTCTTGCTCCTCTGCTATTTGCCAACTGAGAGATACTGCACAATCACCGTCGTGGTTGCCTCTAGTTCTTGGAGACTGGTAACGGCTGTGATTTCGCCCGTACCGCCTTGGTGCTTTTCCTGTTGCCTCTTCAGCTGGTGCTGCCATATCCCCCTCTACTCTTCCTGATGGTTTGGAAGGCTTGGTCCTGGGGGCTTGTCCTGCCTCTTCAGTGTTCGCCTTGCCTGGCGCAGTGTTCAAGCGACACCTTAATAAAGAGCTTTCCTCCCTTATCTCCTCTCTGCTGCTCGGCCACTGGGCTGGGGATCGGGTTCCCATCTCTTTCACACGCACACCTGGTCATAAAACACTGGGTTTGTTTTTAACCTCAAACCAGGGAGCTTTAATTAAAGAGACAGTGACCTCTTTTATGAGTTTGCTCGCATAGGGTTTCAGGGCTATTGTCACATACAGCTCACATAACAGAGCACCATTGCACAAAGCTCCATTTACACATCCTTCCCCGGCTTTTTTCCTCTCCTCTTTTTGTTTTCCAAACGCAGAAGGAGGTTGTTTTCTTGTTTACCCCTAGGCGAAGTTGTCTCTCATGTTAGTAGCCTATGGCTAACAGTCCCTTTGAAGAGAACCTACCTTTCTTGCTAACAACACGTAGAAGTCATTAGACTTGGAGAAATGTTATTCTTTAATCTGTGCAGGAAATCGTCTTCCTCTCCCTAAATTTGCTGGGTATGAATGACTAGCTAAAATGGATCTCATCCTCTGCTCTGTTCTCCTTAGCTAGTTCTCATTCCTGTATAATGGAATTTGTGTGTTTCTTATGATGAATATTTCTCAGTATTCACTGTTGTATTTACCTGTATTCCTTAATTTTCAGGTGCAATAAGTAGTTAATAGCAATAAATATAGTTTTATATATATACACAAGAATGATACATGCAGGGACAGACAGCAAAGCTTGTCCACAGTTTTACACAGAATAGTTTACTTGTAGTTTACAGAAAGGTTTTCACAAATGCAGATACATGTATTCCTATGCACATATATTCAAAGATACACAAACAGAAAGATGTGCAGGAGCAAGTATGCAGACCAGAACTTGAGGTATGCAGACTCCTGGAAAAGGCACTTGTACACAGAAGAGGCGCAGCTGGGACACAGCGACAAGCAGCCACGTCACTGGTGGAATACAGAAGCACACACGGAGGATATGCACACAGAAGAAAAAAAAATATGTCTGGCAGAGTGTAGGTGCCCTCAGAGAATGCCCTGTACATAGACCTTCAGAAGCAGGTAGAAGGGTAAGTCTGCAGGAAAACATATACATAGAAGCTTACATATGGCCAGTAACTGTGAGATGTACATACGCTACTGTGGACACGTACAGCATGTTCAGGTGCTGGAGCTTTCACTGAATTGTGCGAGGTCTTTGCTTTCAGTGGCACTGCTTTCAGAAAAGCTCACTAATACGAAGAAAAACTACATGGTTGTGCTGCAGAGATTGTAGATATGAGAACACGTGCCCTTACGTATAGAGATATGTAGATATATATTGATGCAAATACAGATATGTATTTTTTTACTTAATGTATGGATACAGATTTGCCTAGACACAAATATACCACACACACAGACCCTTAGACACACACAGATATACCCACGTCTATGTTCATTGAGAGAGACTCACTCAATATCTGTGTATGTGTGTGTTGGGAGAGGGTCATAACCTCCTCCATTCTTCTCCTGAAGGGGTTTGGATAATGAAGGGAAAAGAAATGAGGCCTGGGGCTAATTTGTAGTGGCATTTCCTGGCCTCTCTTCTGCCAATGAAGCTCCGTTTCATCTTTAGCCTTATCAATTCTGCAGTCATGTGGCTTTCCGCTTGGACGCCTCTGTCTCTTCACCCTCCTCCCCAATCTCCGATGCTAATGGAAACTTCGTTAGTGCCATTAATCTGCTGACCGGGACAAGTCAAAAACATATCCACACAATCTGAGCCAGGGCTGCAAGTGTCCTGGGGCTGCCAAACAGAGGCACCCCCTGTGTTCGTTGCATTCCTGAAAGAACTTCATATTGATTTCTTTCTTTCTGTTTCTTTCCTTCTCTGCTTTCTTCCTTGACGCATCCTTCAGAACAGGCGCCAAGTAGATGGCCTTTTCTTCCGGATCGCTCGTAATGATGTTTCTGCAGGAATCCTCTCCCTGCCCTTCCCCTAGCTGCAGTGCTAGTGCCTTCTTTCAGTGCCCCCTCACAGCAGCCTTTTTTTTCTTATGCCATCTTTGACAGACTTGTTACTGTTATTTTTGTTCTTGCCTAGTAGAATTTCATAACTAACCAAATGTTGTGAGTACCTGCCTGAACTGAGCTAAAATAAAAAGCATTCCACTTTACCTTGATATTAGTTGGTGGGATACAGGTAAGTGTTTCATTATCCAGCCACTGTTGTTCATGGATTGTGCAGTTGCCACCAGTTCTGTCCTTGAACGGCTGTGCTGTTGGGATGCCCCGTCCTCTGAAATGTTCTGAGCTCCCATAAATCACTTTAGGGGAGTGAGGACATACTGTTGCTTTGCATTTTACTGGTATGCTGGATTTTGTAATGCTTCACCATTGCCTTCCATCACAATCGAGTGTCATTTTTGGTAACATACTGTGCTCTTAGCTATTACTTCAACTCTTCCTGCCAGTGCTGCACACCTGCAGAAACCTGCAGCTCTGAGTGATGGCTCACCGTCTGCTTATGCCATGGTATTGTCCGGTGGCTGAGCACGTGGAAGTTCCACATGTCACGATTATGCTGGCTGAGGTCTCAGTGAGAAGAAAGGATAGACTTTGTTTGATACTTGTTTTAGCAGAAATTTTCTGTGATAATCAGAGTTCATAGCCAGCTCTTGAGAATGTCAGGACGTTGAGTGATCTGCATTTGATCTAGGAATCTTTGTATACATAAATGAAATAGTGACAGTGGAGAAGGAAAAGACAGCTAGGGAAGGCATGCCATCAGCGTTGTGACATATGGATATGTTTAGAAAAAAAGCATCAAATTGATGAAAACAAGGAGAGAAGTTGGCAGTTCAGCATGAGCTTTGATGATGTCAGGCTAAATCTGGTATGATACAGGCCATGACAGAAGGCTGAGCCTTAGTTGCCACCTTCACAGAGACATCACAATAAAAAGGGTTTGTTTTACAAGAAGAGAAGACAAAGAAGTTTCAAGTTCTTTGGTCCTGGCAGGGGTTGAAGTCAAAAGTTCATCCTGGTGTGGTTTTGGGTACAGAGAGCACATGTTGCTTCCCACTAGCCAGGAGATGCTCCACTGAACAGAGCATCTTCCTCCTCCGGCCAGTTTTGGGATGAGGCATACTTTTTCATCTTCAGGGAAGATGAATGCATTGCACTGTCTGATATGGAAGGATTCATGCTGATTGGTACTATGCTTGGTTTTTGGGCATCATAGGGGTGGGGGGACAGAGGAAGAGGGTATGCTACATCTTGGTATAAAAGAAAAAAGGCAGCTGGGATACTCAGTGTTGCAAAATTCCTAGTTGGATGAGTGGGACAGTGTCTGTAAACCTTAGACCAGTACCTGCTGGGGCTCTTTCAGAGCTGAAATGAAAGCAGAGAACTGAAATCAAATACTTGTAGCCCTAGCAAGTGTCAGGGCAGTTAACAGCCCATAGGAGAACACTCCTTTTGGTTCAGCTGTTAAGTTTGCCTTCTCTTCTTCATATCCTGTGACTGGGGACTTGAAATGGAAAAGTGCTTGGGGGGAGGGAATAAAGTGCTCATAGTGAAGAGATGTCTAGTGCCCTGGGAGATGCTGGTAGGAGATTTTTAGCATCTTTTTACTGAGCATGCCTTAAGGATAACTACCAGTACCTAAGTGAATTTCTTATCTGGCATAGTACAGCAATAACACACGGCCTGTGATGCTGCAGTCGTTATCATTTGCTGATCCTGGAGTCTGTGCCACATGCATGGAGGGAATGATTGTGCCCCACCATCCTGTAGTAGACCCATTGCTAGGAAAAAGGTCTTTAAGGCAGTGAGTAGTTTGTGTGCACCAAGCTGCTCCGTTCCAGTGGCACCTTAATGTAGAAGCAGAAGCACCAGGCAACTAAGCTTTATCCTAGATACAGCACTGTCCTGTCCAGTGACCTCAGCAAGTCATTTAATCTCTTTGTTTCTCTAGACTTTTCCTGTTTAGTCCACTCATATTACAAGCTTCTTAAGAAGTGTTTCTTCCTATGTGTGCATCCAGCAAGGGAGATGGTCCTCATCTTGGCTAAAGTCTCTCAGTACTGCAGTAAAAAAACAACCTATGCCTCCACATGGCAGGAACTGTGCATTAGACTGAGAAGTAAAAGGTGCTTTGGGCTTCTGACTGGTGCCAAGAAATAAATCAATTCAGCAAAGCCTGCATTAGCTACCTTGGGTACAGGGAGCATCCCAGCTGCGGCAGCATAGAGACTGTTGAGGTTAAATTTGGATCATGTCATGATGCAGCCTTCATGCTGGGAAAGAAGTTTAAAATGTCAGTGCTGTATGTCTTCAGAAAATTCCTATTTGAATGCCACTGCTATGCACAAAACTTCTGCTGCCCACTGGTTGGTATGCTCTGACCCATCTTTTGCTCCGTCTTTTCTGCCTGCTGGCCTCATAGGAACTGTCATACTGCTTTGCAGATACTGCCCAGCTTCTGTTTTGCCATGGAAAGTGTTCCAAAAGAGGTGTCGAATGCAGTTTGTCAGTGAAACAGTGTTTTGTTGTAGTCATGATGCTCTAAAGATACGGAGTAGATAAAGTTTGTGGATGGAAATAATGTCAATATATTTGTTGTTCTAAAAAACAGGCTTTTTTCTTCTTTATCCTGATTTCTTTATCACCAGATTTTTAATTTTTTTTTTTTTTTAAATGAAGCCTGTGGAGTGGTAGTCAGGTAATGTAGCTTTTCTTCCTGGTTCTGTTACAAATGTGCATTTGGATCATGAGAAGACCTACTCTGTCTTTGCATTAACCAAATACAGAGTGAGGAAGACAACAGTTCCTTCTCGCCGCCTTTTCTGTCTTCTCTAACATAGACTCGTCCAGGGCAGTGTCCCTGTCGGTCAGCGAGCCACAGCCGGGGTTGGCGAGCTGCTCTGGTCTCAGTTAGGCTTTTTTGTGCAGGCTGTGTGGGCTTTAGATCCGAAGGCTGGAAACCCACACATGTTCAAACTGCTCTTCAGCTTATCTTTTAACCACATATGTGTAGCGCTTGGTGCATGGTGATGTGGGTGTGCTGCTCTGTCACCGAGGGACAAACAAAACATGGTGCTGCAGCTCTTTCTGTCTACCTTTATAGTACTACTATCTTTGCTTTCCTCTTATTACAAATTTGATTTCATTCTATTGATAAGTGTCCTGTGCGTAATCCTTAAGCTCTCCTGGGGGGAAAGACCAATGTTTTGATGAGTACAGCTGCTTCTGGTGGTAACTGCAGCAGAGGTGAAGGCTTTGTTGCTCAAAATTCAACAATGATGGAAAAAAATCTGGGGAGCGGTCTTGACTGGAAACATTTGGGCCTACCAGTTCATGGCAAGTGAAAATTTATGGGACTCATCACAAAATGTAGTACACTTTTTGATGAAGAGGGCAGAGAACTAGAAATTCCCACAAACACAAATGAATCTATGTTTTAAAATTCTTGCAGTCAGCAAGGGAAGAAACTTCTTTGCTTTAATGAAAGCATAATAAAAAGCAATACTTGCAGAGTTTATTTAATTCAAAGATTCTAGGCTCATTAGACAACTGATGATAGAACATGATTCCACCTCTGATTAGTACATAAGAGTTGTGTTTACTGTTTTCGAAATACAGTCACTTCTAGGGTGGGATTTTTAACTTAAAAAATGCCTGCAAACTATGGGGGACAAATTAGGACAGGAAAAATAGAAAAGAAAGGGCTATAACAGCGGGAGAGAGTCATCATCCTTACAGCCCTTGCCAAAAAGAACAGTCGTGTGAAGTCTTGCAACAAAAATTGTGCAAGAACCTCTGGTTTGCAGTGTTTAAGTCCTGCAGCATGGTTCCTGCTACCACCGATGGGAGACACCAGCTCGCTGCTTCAGCAGCACTGCTGTACGCAGCCAGCTCTCGGGAGGGCTGCAAGCAGTGAGCCAGCCAGTCACTTCTTGGTGAGAACAGGCAGGATCACAGCACAAACGACTCCAAGCCACTCTGCTTGGCCTGTAGGGGATAAATGGGGGCAAAATCCTGCCCGCTGCTTCCCAGAAAGGTAATAGGTGAATGCTGTTGACCTGAAAGGGGACAGGCTTCTGCTCTGTTTTTGTAGTAGGTGCAAGGGAGTGGTGGTTCTGGTTTCCAAGAACTTGCAAAAGCTGTTTAGTTTCATGTAAGAAAGCTGACCAAATCACGTACTGAGTGCTTAAAACAGCAGTAGAAATCTTTAGCCTGAAAAGCGTATAGTCCAAACTGTTGGGTTTGAATCTGATTCATGAAGTTGTGGTAGTCAATCTGCACCTACTCTTTGGTATCCCCTTCAACTGCAGCGTTCACCAGCTCATCAGTTCTTGTGTCTGTGCTGGAATGTAAGAATAAAGTTTGAGAGCTATCAGTCTATTAGTCCAAATTCTTGGGAACTCCTAATTTCAACAGGCAAAGGAGGTGTTGTTAAATGTGTTTTCCAGTGTAGAAGTGTCCTGGTTAGTTGGCAGTTCATGGCTGATTTTTCTGCCTCACACATGAACTTATCTTCTCACTGAAACTTCAACTGGTGTCTTCTTCAGAGGCATATCTCTTTTGTGGATAGGCAAGAGAATTCATGAAAAGAAATGTTTCTTATGCAGTACTGAAAGAAGAGCAGTAAGAGAAGCTGGAGGTTGGCACTGCAGCACCTGGTGCTCCCGGAGACTGTTCTGGGTGTTGGTGCTAACAAGGAACAAACATGCTTTTCTTTTTGCTGTTGCTCCTTATACCACAGCTGAGGGGATGGCACCTTCTCTATTCTGCCAAACTCCATCTAGCCTGAGTTGCTGAAAGCCACTGTGGTTTGTAGTTTGGTTGCCTGTATGAAATAAATGTGCTGGTCTCAGCCAATTTCTTCAGACAGCCCTATGGCTGACAATAATGGCGATTTAGTTGTTTATTTCGGGTTCTTCTGAAGTGGGGTCGTGAAGGAGGGTTTATCCTATTGCTGCTCTTATTTTATGATCTCTTTAAAGGACAGAGGAGTATCGGGGCTTGGGATAAAGTCCTAAGACTGACCTCAATGTCCAGAGCTCCAGCCTGCCCTTTAAATGCACACAGAGAATGGTTACCAGACACTTTGTGATGTGAGTCTGGGCTCCACTTTTCATCTGACGGAGCAGCGGTTGGGGAATCAGTTCTCTGTTTGCCCTACTTACCCTGGTACTAGCTTCTAACGCAGGAAAGCTGTTGGCACAGGCACCAGACTGTCAGTTTTGTGCCCGAGGGAGGAAAGAGAGGAGTCCTCACCCCATCTTCCTTTTCAGACAGTCTCCAGGAGTTTTGGAAGGAGCTTTTTACAAGCCCTCTTCTATTGTTGGCCAGGAGACAAAGAACGGAGGAGCTGGATTTAAGCATAATGACGTGAGCTCCTCCATGCAGAAAAACCCAGCTGAGAGACCCCCCCTGCTCCATACACACACAAAAAAAGGAAGAAAGGGGGAGAAAATCTTTGAAAATAACTAATTAAAGTTGTTTTAGCCTCTCTCTCTCCCCTCCAAGGGCGCCTAATCTCACAGGGGGCAGAGGGGGAGAGAGGCAAGAGGAACAATGAGAACCATCCCCCCCTTCTCCACACCCCACCTCCTGGTCTTGGAGGTTTTAAAACAAGAGGCCACTTTAAGTTAATGAGCTATCAGCTGACTGGGAGAAGTCTCTAATGAAGCCTGATGTTCACACATTCCCCAGCTTGCTGAATAGGCCTCTGCCAACCCCATAACTGTCAGAAAGTTTCATTCATAAAATCCACATGCTGGGGGTGGCGGTGACGGGGGCGGGGGGGAGAGGTGGGAGCGGGGCAGCGTGGGCTGGAGGTCTCCGTATGGAGCGGTCAGCACTGGAGACCAAATAGGAACATGCGTGGCTGGGACTGGCAGGCTGGAGGATCCCAGGGACCCGACTCCGTGCTCCATTGTCTGGCTAGTAATTAGGAAGATCCTCCAAATGGTTCTGGAGGACACTGAAGTCTATGGGGATAATTAGTGAAGATTTGGGGGATGTTCCAGCTGTTATGGCACCAGCTTTGCTAGGGCCATGGGGGCAGGTGATGGTGGGATGAAGCGTAGGAGTCATTCTGGGGCTTTGCCTTGTGGGCCATGCTTTGCTGAGCCTCAAGTCTCCTGGCAGGACTTTAGGAGCCGTGTTTGTGGGGGTGGTTGGGGAAAGGAGAGCAGGAACACAGGGAAAATTCCGGAGGAGAAGGCATAATACTGGGAGAGGAAGGAAAAGTCATGTTTACTTTAACATAAATCCACAGCGGTGGTGATGTGTGCTGGGGCTAATTCTCCTTGGACAGTGCACATGCTTTTTGGCAAGAGGAAAGATGCAGACACAGGGTCAAAAACTGTTTTCCTCCAAGGGCTGGACTACGGTTTCAGCAGTGAACCAGTGTTGTAGTCAACAGTAATCAAAGACCACTGTATTCCTGTGGCCTGCAAGTTTCAACATAAAGACGCTTCCAGGTCTTTCCTGAAGTTCTGAGCAGCAATGTCAAGCCTAGATTTCTTTTGAGAGTTGTTGTATCTAACGGCCTGAGCACAGGAATGAGATCGTGGAGCACTGGACTTCTATCTCTGAAACTTCCTTCTCTGCTGTATTTGTTTAATCAGTTACAAAAAAATAAGGCTGTACAACTGATGGCAGGGAATGTACTGAAGGTGACGGCCCTTTTGATCCTTTCCCAGTCCCCAAGTCAGTATGCTGCTGCAGGACCAGAGCTTAATTGTTAAGTGTCACTTAAATTTCAGTTGTGCACAGTTAAATGAGAGACAGTCTCTGCCTCGGGGAGCTTACAGTGTAAATACATGATTCAGATTGAGTGGGAAAAAACACTCAAAAGTCTCCATTCAAAAACTGCTCAAATAATAGTAGGATCTCTGTTAACTGTGAAGAGCTTTGAAACATGTTCATCTGCCTGCTAATATGCAGGGTGTTTGAATCCAGGGCTCTGAAGTCAAATTCTACTGAGGACATAACTGGAAGGTCAATTTTGTTCACACATCTCTTGTATATACTGTAAAGAGAAAGGGATGATATTTCACAAACTAGATTGAGAAACTAGGGGTGAATATTCTTGACACACAGGGCAGCATGTGCAGGGAGCATAGGAGGCATTAAGAGCATTGGCTTCTGTGAAAAGATAAGTATGTTGGGCAAGCAGCTGCCTTTAGAGGTTTATATGGACTGGAGTACTGAAGTGAGTCATGAGTCAACGCCATGATATTTCGTGCAATAAAACCTCTGGTTTCCCATCTGTTTTGTGCTACCATTGAAATTGCACTAGAGTAGTGTGGGGAGCTGCGTGGTTCTTTGCGTATTGCAGAGGCAGTGCTGGAGAGGATATAATTGGGATTTAAGAGTAAACTGAAAAGGCTGTGGTGTGGTTGAAGGATTGGGGAAAATCTTTCCTCTAATGGCTTTTATAGGGATTTTAGTTTTCCCTTCCTTAAACTTGGTAGCTCAGTTACTGAGTCTTGTCGCAGTATGACAGTACCTGAACACCATCTTTATTTGCTGTTGTTCCCATTCTGGAGAAGGGGAATGGAACTCAAAGTTTAGGGGCAGAACCCATGAAAGAGCTTAGTCCTTGCGCTGCTTGGTTTTCAGACAGGTTGCTTGCAGTGAGATTCAGACATCCGAGTTAAATGCGGGCAAATTCAGGTGTAAGGAGGCAGTATGTGGGAATGGGGAGCTGTGCAAGCTAGTGGGTGAGAAGTGCTGAGGAGCAGGGTGGGATGTGGAGTCGGGGAGTTAGGCACTTGCCTCTCACAGAGAGAGATACCAGTCTTCATGTGAGGCTCACCGCTCTGCGTGCCTCCTTGTTTAGGTCTGCTCTCCTGTATGAATACAGGACTCGGAACTGGATGCCAGCCATAAATGCTAGGCTGCTGAATTTTTCCGTGGTGAGGCTTTTTGAGTTGCTTCTGGTGAAGATCTTCCATTTTTTATAAGTAATCAAATATTCTGGATGAGAAAGCAGTAGACTAGCACTGTAGGCCAAAAGCTGTAGAAGTTGCTGGGCTGAGGGGAGGGCAAACTTGCAGAAGAGGAGAAATCTCTGATGAATAACTAGCTATTTACATGCTGTATAGCAGATAACTGGCCTACGTTTGGTTGGCTCGCCTATTCCATGTGCTGAGCAAGGATCATCTTGGGAATGACGGCATGCTCAGTTCTGCCTGTATCTCGCTCAACACCAGTTCACATGCGTTTGAGTTGGGCCTGAAGCTGTCTGGTTTTGTCATGGTGCCGTTCATTGGATTAGATGCTGACTAGTTCTCCAGCTTGGCTTTTCTCCTGCTCTGGTTCAGGAATGCAGCACTAACCAGATCTACCTCAGTGCAGTCTGGATGGTCTCTGCTTGTCTTGGCCTTCATTATTTTATTTGTTTTTTAGCTCTTTGTCACTATTTCCTATCATCAGTATTTCTTTGGTGGCTGGCACACAAATTGCTGACAGAGAAGAGGCAAGTTCAGTATTACTAGATCTCTGTTCGTGCCAACTTTTGCCTTTCGGTAGCACTGTTGCTCACCTCTGGCATTCCCTTGCCCTTTAGTAATAGTCTCTTTCCCCCTCAGCACTATGTTGCTCTTGCTGGTATGAAGTTTTTCTGGCAAATTGTATAACAATTTTGTGGAGTGCTGGTTTTCTGTCACTGCTGCTTATATTTATGTAGCAGCTGGAGGATGGCTGGGCGCTCTGGTTGAAGGGCCCTCCTGCATGCTTCAGACTCACTTGGATGCTCTCGGCCTGATCTAAGGGCTCTCCAGCAAGGAGCCACCAATGTGCCTCTCGGGAAGTTGGGGAAACATCTGCAGAAGGATTTGTTCCAGTCGGGTCAGAGACTTGCTCACAAACTGGTAAGGAGGAGGGGAGCAAACAGACAGCGAGCAGGTCCAGATACAGGATAAGCTCCGCATCTTGTGCCGCATCATGGGTTGTGTTTCCTCTGTGCGTGAGCCAAGAGGGACCACTTGCTTTACCAGCCTCTCGTGTGAGCACTCAACCGACACAAGAGGCTCTGCTCCTGTCCCCTTGGGGAACACTGGAGGCAAGAGCTCTCAAGGGCTAAAGAAAACAAAGCAGTGTTTGCTTAGCTGGAGAGCAGAGTGTGCCCTGCGTAAATTGTACCGGGGCCTGAAAGTGCTTCAGAAATGAAGTGCCTCTGAAATTGGCTCCGCAAGGTAAACGTGAGGCCGAATGATGCCATTTCCCCAGCTGATGGGGCGTCCCATTGACTCATTTAAGGGTCGGATTCTGGCTGCTTTGGGTCTCAGCTGCAGGAAAAATGACACGAAGGACAAAATTTTCCCAAGGAAGAAGCGTTTCTCCCATGGTTCTGCCAGTCCTGCACCTTGTGGGCAGCCAACAAAAGGTTGACCTGTGAGTCTCGCTCGCAGGAAAAGAGCTTTACTTGTGGGGAGGAAAAAAAGGAAAAGGGGGTTCTGGGAGCTCTGCATTGCCATGATGCAGAAAACAGTGGATGAGGGAAGGGGGTTAGGTACATTCTTTGCTCCCAAGGGCCAGATTCAAAGGTTTGGAGGGGTGAAAGGTACTTGCTGAATCCTGGGATGTGTCTCAGGTGGGACAGAGAATAATCTATGTTTCTGTGGCTCCTCGGAGTGTTACAGATTCCACACCCCCCCCTCCTCCCTGGACTCTACCCATGAAGAGTACAAGTCCTGTTTCTGACACTAGGTATCCTTGGTTCAGTCACGGGTGTGCAGGCCAAGCTGGCGTATTTCCAGTGTAGTTATTGAAGATGTAGTACCCAGCCTCGCATGTATTTTGTACTCTGCAGAGACTAAAATGATAAAAAGACAATGTTCCTAGTACAGCAGGATCAAAGGACTGCTTCTTGCCACATACAGACCTCCTGTAGCTTCTGTTTCTGTGACTGGATGCCTGACTGCAGTTTAGCGTCTGTGCACGCAGAAGCGTCTCATTCTACACAGGTAGACGTCACTTCCAGCATACGGCTCATTGCAGCACTCGGTTCCCAGGCCTCTTCCCTCTCTGTAGGCATCTTGGGGATGCTCTGGATTTCCAGGAGTGCCCTATTTCTCATCATGTATGCTTTTTCAGGTGAACTTGAAATGTATCTGTGCTGGCTGTTGATTACTGGCGTGCTAAGTCGCTAGTGATCCTTACAGAAATGGGGATGTTGGACTAAGCGATTCTCTGTTCGTGGTCTCCCTCCTCCGTGACAGTAGGCCTGGTACTACAATACAAACTCAGTTCTGTTGTGTAGGAAAGCACGTTATTGCACCTCAGTGTTAAATCAATCATCTGATGTTTCCAGCAATTCAATTTGCTGGGCAGGAGATGTCATAAAAATGGGTAGGCTGAAAAAAACCCAAACCTCTTTTCTATCCAAGCCTTATTTTTTTGTGTATTTTTGAAGCCTGCAGTGGATTTTCTGGACTCATGTCATGAGTTTTTATTATGTGGTGCATTAGAGCCCTTGTGAAAAATAAAACATGTGATGTGGAAAGTCTCTAGTAAAGAGTGACTCAGGAAAGGGAAAACAAAACCCTTCAGTCTAACGAAAGAACAGTCTGTGTGAAAGTAGCGTGGTATTTAATTGGAAATTGCAGTCAGTCTGCAGATGAACAGCCTTGCTGGCATCTGCAGGTGGGTGTTTTGCTTATGCTTTACAGTCCTCCTTCCTGCTTGTGCCTGTGAATGTGTTCTGCCTGTCAGCTCAGAGATGCAGAGATGGCTGCAATTTGTGGCTGTTCTTATTCCAGAAGTATCAGCAGTTCCCAATATCACATAAATGAGTGTTGTAAAAGTGTGTTTGTAAGAAACAGACCCTGCAAAAATAGCTTGCACTCCAAATGGGTGCGACAGCCGCTGTTTTAGAGATGGAGAGAGCCTTTAGAGGTCATTAGAGATGAAGTGATGTGACCAAGATCATGCAGGGCCTTTTGCACTCTAAATTATATCTGGGACTTCTGCCTCACAGGTTCAGAGCTCACGAGGGCATTTCAATAGAGAATTTTTAGGAGACGCACTGACATACATTCATTCAAGGTAAACGTGATCTGCCATCTTGGGCCCAACCCCAGATTTGCTTTCATCAAGTCTAATTATGATAATGGCTCGTTTAACCTCTCTGCCTCCCCCTAACTTCTGCTCTAAAGCAAAGACACTGGCTGAGAAACCTTGGGCTGCACAGTTCCATTTTTAGCTCTGCCCGACTCATTTAATGACTTAGGTTAGTTTGTCCTTGACTCAGTTTCCCCACTGTCAAAATGGGACTAATAATGCTGTCCTGCTTTTTGAGGAAGGATTATGAAGATAAATTAGTTTTGGCCGGAGAAGAGTCCTGCAGGGCTAGCAGAATTGGAAGGAGACAAGCACACTCTCTGTTGCAAGGGTTATCTATCACTTATGTTTCTCACAGCCCTCCTTGACTTTTACTGACTACGTATTCGTTCTCCTCTTGCAAATCACCAAGTGTATATTGATCAGCAATATCCCTCGCACAGACTACAGGGCCCTCTCTTCATCAGCTGCTTTGCCCTCTCAGAGGCAGATGGTTTTACAGTTGAGAGAGGGAAATCCTGGCCCCACCAACGTCAGCAAAGCTGGGATCTCATCCCTGGTTTTCCACCCTGAGTGCTGCTTCTTCCATACAAAGGCTGGCTGTGGGGTGGCTGCTGCTGTCTTTGTCTAGGGCTTCTCTAAGGAAGAGCAATCCCCTCCGAAAAATGCTGAGGTGGTTTCAGAGGCAGATGAACCGATGAGGAGTGAAGGGATGGTTGGAGAGGGCAAAGCCAGCCCCACAACAATCTGACTTCTTCTAGAGAGGGTTAAGTACTAAATGCCTCTTACTGGGTCACTTAATGATGGATGGTAGTTAGTGGGGGTGGGGTAAAGCTGACTTCCAGCCCTGCATCACTAAACCGTTCATTAGGAAAAACACACACAATGGAAAATGGCAGAGGGGCTCAAGTGTCCAATTTCTCTCTTGAACTCTCTGAACAGGAGGCTCCAGTCAGGGGAATCCCTGCCACCCTTTCTCCCCCTCCTTCCCTGGCAGTTTCTTTATTAATTAACGGAGTTGGCTGGGGACGGAAACGGAGGACAATAATCAACATAGATGGGTCTGCAGACCTATTTTTAATAATGTGCTTTGCATCTGTCCTAATTGGTATGGAAACAGTGACCTGATTGGAACGACTGGGAGCCTCTTGGGGCCTTTCTTTCTTCCTTTCTCTCCCTCTGTTTTCTTTTTTGTTTGGTTGAAGTTTGACTTGGTGGGAGTGGAGGGGCCAGCATGTAAGAAATATAAAACCTAACCTTAGGGGCTGTTCACAGGCCGGGGAGCAGAGAGGGGTGACGTACTGGGGAGCGCAGGGGATGTGGGGGCAGGGGGGCCTGGGTGTAAATGCCTCCAGGGCAGAGGATCTGGCTGCCTGAGGAGCCGAGGCGGAGGACGGGAAGGAAGGGGCAGCAGCTCTGCTGCTTTGGCTCGATGATGAGGACAGTGGTGCCTTTTCTGGGTGAGCCAAACAGCAGTGTTGCTTTGGGGACAAGAAAAGGACCCCAAGAGCCAGCTGATGGCCGGGCCCTACACTGCTGTGTAACAAAGGCGTGTGCAGTGAGAGACAGCCCCTGTCTGCAAGAGATTTTAGCCCAAAATAGGCAGTGGCAGCAAGCGGCCAATGTAAAGCCAGAAAGTGCCTTAGGAAGAATGTGTGGCCCGGAACCCTGGCTCCCCCCGCGCTGTGTGAGCTGCCTGCCGGACCACCGACGCTGCTGCCCTGGTGCCTTAGGCACTGCCCCGGGGAGCCCAGAGCTGACGCACGCACAGGGACCATGCTTGTATGGGGAGACGGGAGAAAGCTTTGCACGTAACTGTGATGTGTTCTGTGGTGCTGTCGCGTTTACCTGTCGTGGCTGGGGACGTCCTTGGCGTTGGCGCGTTCACGCAGGGTGCCTCCCTATTGGGGTGGGATCACACAGGCCGAGCACTACTGAGCGTAAGCGGCACCATGTCCGCGTGTCCTCTCGGTATGGATGTGCTGTCTGTCTTGTGGCTGCCCAGGGAAGTAGCTGAAGGGCCGCTTTCTTCTGTCTCCTGCCTGTTGACGTGGCTAGCAGCAAGCTCCGGCGGGCTGTGCTGTGTTTGCTACGCTGCCTTCCAGCGTGTGCGCCTTCTTGGGAAGTCGCTCGTGAGCCTTGAGCGTTCGGAAGAACACCTTTCTCCGTAAAGCGGTGGTCTTCAGCAGAGGAGTGGTGCACGGGAGCTGGTGACCTGTCACCACGGGGAGGGCTGAACGCATGTACCCAAGCTGAGGAGCTTGTCACCCAGGCAGGGACCATACCTCACCGTCTCGGTGCCAAAGTACTGCCCTGCAGCTTCACTCTCGGTGAAAAGCTTGTGTGTACGCACACCATCAAACAACAGGGTGAAAAAACAAGCCCACAAACTGAAATTGCGATGAAATAAAAGTGATTGTCATATAAGCTAGGAAAGAAATTGGACATTATCCAAAATGAAGCAGAGCACTTGGGTGGCTGGATGGACCGGAGGATTGATGCGACTGCTATACTCGTATCCGCCCCAGAAGTGGCTCAACCTTTCCAAGTCTGGCCATTTTATTTTGAGTACCACAGCAATTATGTATTTCTTATAAGCCCCAGCTCCTAGAATGAAGCATTATATGTAAGAATCTTTGCTTTCTTTTGAGGAAGCTTGCTGTTCTTCTCCTTGCCGTGTAAAACCTGGAGAAATGGTCCTACTGCCCTCAAAAGGATCAGAAACAGAGGCTGCAACCAAGATCTCCCAGATGTGTTGTGTGTAGTAACACTAACAGATCTCTGGTGCTGTTCTCCTGTCCCTGTGTTCTGGGGCCTTGCTCGTTCATCTGGGCTTCTCCAGCAGCCACGGAGGCACTGCTGGCTTCGGGCTCTGTTCGGGGTGGCCTGGGCAGTGTGGCACGGGTATGGCCCTGCTGGGAGAGAGGGGGGATTGGGGAACGGGAACGCGGAGCGTGCCGGCGGTGAGCTCCTGCTGCGGTGCTGCGAGGAGCTGGCCAGGCCCCATGTAAATCAAGGACAAAGTTGACTAATTTCCCGGGTCGGTCATGGTGAAAATATCACATTTCATGGTTTGTTGCCGATTCATAGAAAAATCCTATTAAAACTGGGCAGATTACTTATACAATTTAAACAAATGATGATCAAAGATTATACCCTGTTCTGCGAAGAATGAAAAGGAATAGCAATGAGGGGGCAGCGGGTGAGATGGGGCCAGGTGGGCCTCGGCGTGCGGACCTGCCGGGGCAGCGCGGCAGAGCAGCGGGGGGGGCCGGGGGGGTGCCGGCGGGGCCGGGGGCCCCGCCGCCCC
>Ga0181612_112265_pt1 | contig 23855 bp, 13 predicted proteins | sample HoacroProtozoa21_FD_119630 | JGI IMG/M metagenome (GOLD analysis project Ga0181612, IMG submission 119630) | Hoatzin crop microbial communities from Cojedes, Venezuel. Combined Assembly of Gp0051906, Gp0051904, Gp0051908
AAAAGAGTGGGGAAAAAAAAGAGGGGGGGGGGGTGGGGAAGAGAGAAAAAAGGAGGCAGTTTAACAAGCCAAATCCAGATGTTCATTTCATACACACACCCTGAACAGCTTTTGCATGGTTTATTTCATTTTCTGAAACCATTTTTCACCAGCCTGTTTTCTCAGCTGGGAAACTTCTGGTGTAGTGTTTTCAAAAAAATATTGCATTTGGCATTACAAGAAAACAGAGCCTTTAAGACATTAAAAGGACAATATCCTTGTTTGACTTGGCCCAGGGAAGCAGGGCTATAGGAATTTTAGATTTTTGTACCACCCAAAGAATAGGTAGAAGAAATTTTCCACTCTTAAACACAGTTTACATGGGAATTTGAGAGTTGATTTAGCTTGATTTTTTTTTTTCCTTTTAAAGACTTTCTCTGAGGACTTTATGTTAGTGTGATGGGACTTTGTTTGCGTGAGGGAGTAAGCAAAGTGATAGCAATCAGTTCACATCTAGATTCTGATGAACCATAGTTCAAAACTTAAGACTGATGCTGAATTAACCTATTTTTTGTTTTGCTAGTACCAGATCCCAAGAAGTTCATTCACACCGACATCTACATAATGTAGACAGACAAATTTGTAATTATTTCATACCGACACAGTTTCTCCCTGTTTACAGGAGAGGTAAGCTACATAACGTGAACCACAGTTTGTGTTGGCTGTGTGAACTGCACTGATAGCAGTGAGGATGGCGATTAGCTGGTAGGACAGTGCCTGTGCTGAGCTTAGAGGTACCCCAATGGCCAGCAGGTAATGAATGAAATTGGGGAAGATCGAGTGCAGACAAGATCTATACTGCTATCACTTAGCTAACCAAAGGATACAGTGCCCTTCAAAAAACTCAGTGTAAAACCCCAGCTCCACTGACGCCAGTGGGTGGTTTGCAGTTTGCCATCCTTCACAACTTAGGTAAAAAACCCTATGTTTTTTGCCTGTGAGGTTCTACAGATGTCATTCACTATTATCTGTTGGATTAGAGAGAGACAGTTTCTCCATGTAAAGAAAGGTCTGTAACTTTGCAAAAAGTTTGAGCAATGCTGTGGTGTTCCTATTGTTAACCTGCTCTGAAGCAGAAAAAATTGCAGATATTCTTAGCAGAAATGTCACCATCCTGTACAGGTCTCAGACCCCATCAGCTGCGAAATAAAAGCAGATGATAGGTATTGTTAGTGAGAATTTGAAGACAGATACGGTGGTTAAATTAAATAGAGGGCGAAAATCAATATTAAAAGATCCCAATTTATAAAACTGCAGCATTACTTAAACAAGTAATTAGAAATGTTTAAGTTATTAAAATGTCCCATGCTGGGTTTCCTTTCAGTTTGCTACTGCTAGAAGAAGGGCAAATCATCAGGTCTCCTGTGGCATTACAGAGCCAAGGATCTGGCGTGTGTGTGTGTGTGTGTGTGTCCTTAAGCTTGGCAGTGCTGGGTGGTGGGAGTACTGGCATTTTGGTGTCAGAACACCACCAAAAGGGCTATAAATATTTGGTCCTTGAACTAATATTCTCTTCAGACAGAATAAAAAAAAAGTAAGAAAAAATCTAATTAAGACTTAAAATGCATTAGGCAGATTATTTGGCCAGTACAGAACTAGAGTGGAAAGCTGCCAAGCAGTACTAGTAAGTTCTGTTGAGCAAGCCAGTAGTCTTTTTAAAGCCACCAATTTGGTACACAGATTGAATAATCCTGGAGAAGGCATATATTGTCTGTCCAGTTCAGGAGACCGCAAATTTGTAATGTAAAACAGTGACCTGATGTGTTTTTTCCTCTTCTCTTTAGCTGTTAGTATGTATTACACATACGTGTGTGTGTGTGTATGTCTCTATTTATTTGCATGCATACTTACATTATTATACACATCTATACAGAAGCATATATTAATTACTTGATTAAAAAGGACAGTAGGTGTGGATATCAAACCTAGAACCCAGGCAGCTTCACATCTGACTTTGGGTAATATCTAAGCTCAGAGACAGATAAATCCACGAATTTCTGCATAGATACCGTCAAGACTCTGTATTTGGAAATACTCTGTCAGTCAATGTATATACAATGCACTTAGATATTTGCTTTGGGTAATGTAATTTTAGAGATATCAGGCTATCAACGTGTACAAATACCACTATGTACGTCTCTCCTGGAAGGACAGTCCTTAAGGCGCCATGGAACTGGTGTCAGGGTTTCAGTCAGTGCTTGCACAGCACATGGCTGCCTTGGCCTGTGTATTGGGCAGTTATGTGCCGCTGTAAGACAAAGTCAGTAAAAACGATTCAGGAGCTGAGAGGAAAATGAGGAAGTAATGATGTTGTGTGGGGGAATTTGGAATAATGCTGCCTTGTACTGTCAGCCTGGACCCTTCCAGTCATGTAAAGGGAAAAGAGAAAGTCTGCTGAAGTGTGAGGTCTCTTATCTCGTTCTGTCTTTCAGCAAAGCAATGACCCATGCCACATGGCCTTCCGAAAATGCCTTCTTTGTTTAGCCAAGAATTACACCCTGTAAACATTCCCGATCACTGCACTGAAATGGTTGCGTTTATTATAACAGCCTGCCATAAACTTCGGTTCAGTAGTCTATTCTGACAGGGGTTAATGCGTGCTCTGGGAACACCGTTATCAGTCATGAGGAATCCCAGAAGTAGTCTCTGTGATCTTATTTGGTGCCACGCAACACAAGAGAAGCTCAGTGTTGCCCGCTGCACTTCGTGCTTTGGCTGCCTTGGGTTTCCCTATGACTTCAACCCAGGTTTACCTAATACTTTGCAAAGTATGGGGAAATATTTCCCAACAAAAAGATTAAAGTCAAGGGGAAATCATGATATTCCTCTTTGCCACACCCTGGTATATTCATTTTGGTACTGCTGATTGTCACTGCAGGGAAGTTGCGTGTCATCCTTAGTTATCCTCTCTACAGACTCTCTACTGTTATGACTCTGCCAGTGAGAACAGATATATCATGTTTTAAGGGAATTTCTTTTGTCAGTGTTGCACTGTTTTCTGGAGACGTGAACTAAGCTGACAAAGCTGCTTTTTGTCCACAGAGTGCATCCATGCCCCTGGCTTAGTGACACTGAGGAAGGGAGTGAGATTTATTCACTTCCTGAGGTGACAGAGCATGGGACAGTGCAGAACTGGTCCCGGTCACCCATAAATGGTGCCACATGTTTGTGTAGCTCCTAGCCCAGCACTGCCTTCTTCCACAGTGGGAGAGCCGTGACCTGTTTGTCATAGATGGTGATGATGATGCTCACAGAGAATCAAAAGCCCTGCCATGAAGGCACAAATGACTGGTGGTACAGACTGTATACTCAGTGACACTTTATTCTGTCTTCTGGTTTGTAGGAGTAATAGAAAAAGTTTTCATTTAAAGGAGGACATTAGGGTTGAGGTAGGGGATGGGGATTTCTGAAAGCAAGCATCTATATCACGGCTAAAAATATTATTGTTATTCTTTGAGTCACGGACTAGTTGAGATTGGAACTGGCATTTGTAGATCATCTGGTCCCTGCTTAAAAGAAGGCCAACTTCAAAGATAGCTGAGGTTTCTCAGGGCCATGTTCTGTCAAGTTTTAAAAATCTGCAAGGTTAAGTGTTTTACCATCTTTCTGTGCAACCTGTTCCAGAATTTATCTGTCCTCTTTTCAATTTATTTTTTAATGAAGTTGGAATTTGTCTTGCTGCAACTTGTGATCATTGCTTCTCATCCTTTCACTGTGTGTATCTGAGACAAGTTGGAGTCTTATCTTTTTTGTAGCCATCTGTCAGTTAGTAGAAGACACCGATTAGACCTCCTCCTTTAACCTTTCTTTTCTCCAGGCTGAACAAATTCACCTCCCTCAGCCTCTCCTTCTGTGTTTGGCTATCTTGATAGCCCACTGCTGGACCCCATCTAATTTGTTGGTATTCTTCATGCACTGTGAGAAGGAAAAGTGGTCCAAAAGTGGAACTTGGTTTTAGTGGTGGTTAATATTTTGTATTAACTGTCTGCTCTGTTGACATCGGATGCTCAAGTCTTGGCCAAAACTGTAATACAACGGCTCTCATTCAAATGTTGGGAACATCAAGGCGTACCTGCTCAGCCTTCTTGGAAGAGCCTGTTTCCTGAACACACTGTACACAGGTCATCCTGTCCCATTCATTTGGCTGTCTGTGATAGCAATAGTTAATTGCCTGTTTTCTCATTGCTGAACTGACTGGATCATCCTGGAGGTGCTGAATTTGTTTTCTTTGACAAAGTGCATATACTCTTATACGTTTTTACAAAGGAACCAGAAATATCTAGGAAAAAGCAGGAGTGGAAAGCCCTCAATTTCTTTTTCTATGAATAATTTAGTGCCAAGTTAACTGAAACATTTGAAAAAGAGATTTTTGGTGCCTAGCTTCATTAAACCCTCTATCCCCAAATGTATTCTCTATCAGTGTCAGCATCCAACACTTCATCTTGTCCCAATCACAGCAAAGGCCTTGTGGAAATAAAATGCAGGGGAAGGAGGAGGAAAAGCAGGTTATTGTTGCCATTATGCATGTCTGTATGTGTGTGCACATGTGCTCTATAAACTTACTTTGAGGGGAAAAGAAAAGAATCTATATGAAAAGAAGGAATGAAGCCCCAAGCCACATCAACGTTCCAAAATGTGCATGCCTTTTGGGGGTACAGGCCACGCTCCATCACATTAAAGAGCATTGTGCCACACTCCAGCCCCCTTCTCTGGAGCATATGTTTTAATCAGAGTATTATATTCTCATTCACTAAGCTTTTACCAGTACGATGAGTGGGACCTACTTCACTTGGCAGTGGTTTCTGTCAGCGATCTGTCTTCTGCAGCTATTTCCGTGGGAAGGCCCTCCATCTGGTGCTTGGCAGGGAGGGGAACTTTCCTCTCAAATGTTTCCTCTCTCTCTCTCTCTCTCCCTGTTTAAGGTATACCCTTTGGAAATCTTCAACTTCCAAGATTTATTTTTGCACAGGGTACATACTTTGTTTTACGTGGTCTGGCTTTCTTTTCTTGTAACAAAACGCCACCCCTGTGCCCTGCTTATCCTGGCAGAGGGAGAAGAATGCTGTTTGCTTTAACATTACCTTCGGTCTCAGTATGCAACAGGTCAGAAGAAGTGACAAGTACACATGCTAATCCCTTTCCCTTTCAGTTAATAGAATAACACAGATGGGAAAGTTTACATTGGGATCTGACACTTGCTCCAAGCTGAAGTTAAGAAGGAGATGGGGTTGGACAATGCGTTTCAGATCAGAGCGGTTACTACACAAACTCACCTTCCTGCTCAGCATCACGTTGATCCTGTCATGCTAAACCCCACTCGCTTGCTCTGCTAAGAATATTCCCCTTCTCCTTCTCTCTCCTTTTGAGAGTAGTAGGTAGAATTCAATAAGACTTTGAAAGCTTTTGTAGAATGAAATATTCCCCAAGAATCAGTGATGTTCAAGTGAAAAAATGTCAACATTTTCCACTGAAACACTACCATTTGTTTTGAAATGGTGACTTTTTAAACATTTGGAGTTTCTGAGCATTGAATTACCACATAAGAAAATAATTCCCACTAAAACCAGATACTTTCTTAGAAATATTAATTTGATTTCAATAAAATCCCATATTACCAGTTTTGTCTTGTATAATCAGACTGTTTATGTTTCATTTGATTCCGTGTTCTGTTTCCTTGTAGCCTCCAGAATATGTCCTGTGACATTCTGTATAACATAGCTCATTTGTAAGTCTGCATGCCTGACGATTTGCCACTGATGTTATTCCTGCAGAAACCACACAGAAGAATAAGACCTAGGATTATGCCTATGATGGGAAAAGCTGCAGTGATGGCTGAGAGGGTTGATCCATCACACATGAAACACCGTTTCTGCCCATCAGGTACATACCACTTCACAGTGTCTTTTATGAGAACCTTCTGCCAGCTCCCCCTTAGGGAGCAAGTTTCTGGTTACCAGGAGCTGCTTAAAATTAAGGTTTTGAGAGTATGTCTGTAATGGGATGACTATGTAAGATCTATCCTTAGATAGACATGGGCCTCAGAGTATAAATCTAAACACAGAGAAGTTGTATTTTCTACAATTGTGTTTTTAAAAATCCCCAATCTATAAACAAAGCTGTAAGTTAATTAACAAAAAAAAATTGAAATGCAATAAAAACGTAATAACTTTTACTGAAAAAGACACACATTTACACTGAACTTGCTAGCAATGAAAATACTTAAATTGTGTTAGAAACTGTGCCTGTAAGGTTTGCATAACCACAAATGTATTGTTCGTGGGAAGCACTCAGTTAGTGACCTGCTTTCTGATTAGAGAACTAACATTTGTGTTTTGAGAATAACTGCCTGTCTTTTTCATCTAGTTTCTTTTAAAATGTGCCATTTCAGAACTGCTTTTTCACATTGCCTTAGACACTTCTCCAAGAATTTCGGGGCAGATAGAGGGTGTACCTCTTTCAGCATGCTACGTGCTATTACCCGTGATAACTCACTAATGCTTCATGCAAGAATCAAGATCTCAAATTCAAGATCTCCGTCTTCGACCTGGCAACATCTGTGAGGCTCATTCATGCCGCACCAAACATGAAGAGGAGAGTAAAGAGCAAGCTCACTTAGAAAAAGCTCAAAAACTCAGATTGAAGTGAAGGGTCCGTTTAGATCAATGGTGAGAGGAGTCCCCAGAGGGAGCATAAGGAAGACCAGCTTAGACAAGGTGCTGGTATTTTAGCGACTAGGATGAGATGAGAGAGGTCCTAAAATTGGGTCTGGGCCACTGAGTGGCTTAGATGCACAAGCCAAGGTTCATGACATCTCAGTTTGGGCTATTTTATGAGGTTTTAGAATTGGGACTCGTGATGATTTTTCTTTCTGGTTGATGTATGTGATGAGCACCTGCAGGGGAGCTGGGTGTCCCACAAAAGCTCTGATCTGACTTCTGGAGGAGCCTTTCTTCCTCCTTTGTAGAAAAACCTGTAACAACAGCATTTTGACTATCACTATAGTGATTAAACATGAGTCAGGTGAGTCCGGATCCTGGTTTCTACTTAGGGACCAACATTCCCTTTGGTTCTGGTGGAAGTTCAGGCTCCTTATTTGGGGCAAGGCACCTGAATGCTTTTGTCATCCTGACCTTTACTCTCTATTGTAATTTCACGTCTGACTTCTTGACTAAGAACTCCAGCAAGAACGAGCAATTAGTGTCCATCACAAGGAAAACTTTTGCAACATGAGTGATTGCCCACAAGAAACACAGTTGAGACCACCAACTGTTTTATTTGTTTTTATTCCAATTTCTGCTGATTGAGAAGCTCATGAAATACATCTCATTTCCCTGGAGGTCCCCAGGGAAGCAGCGGTCAGACAATCCTTTTCTAGCCTACTTTGGGCAATGCTGGTGGTACAGCATTGCACTTGGGTCGCTGTGCTAGTAGATCTCTTAGCATCGGCAGCTAGGTAGGTTATTAAAGTCCAAATGAGCTCCAATTCAATGCAACAAGCAGCTTATTTCAGCCACCAATCTCTTGTTTGATGGTAAACACTTGAATTCACCGTTACTCCGAGTGTGATTTGAACAAGTGACCTAGAGGAAAATGATTGTGAAGAATTAAACAAAAAACCTCTCATAATGGGGATGGTGCTAGAGAGGCTCCATTATTGATGGAAGCCACTCTCCTAGCCTTTTTAAAAATAGACCCATACATGTGGTAGTGCCAGACAGAGGTTTTTCAGATCTGTACCTGTCTGCAGACCCAAGTTTTAAAATTTCAAATGTCTCTCCATTTCTCTGCACTAGGTCATACCCGCAGGTATCTCCCAGTGCAGTAGGCAGCATCTGAACTGCATCATCCTTTGGCTAATTTGAGAAGGAATTTTGGTATCACTTGGAATCGCGCTCCTCCCTGCTTCCTCCAGTTAGAGGGAGGCCAGTAATTTGCCGGTGGCCGTTTAACCTCAGGAGGCCTTTTCGCCTTCCCGTCTCCTACCCCACACAGCCTAAGATGTGCTTGCCAGCAAGTTGAGCTGAGACTCGCCTCATTTCCTCCCCTGTAATTCCACTCCTTACTTGGAAGAGAAAGGCAGTGAATAGATTAAGCTTAGTCCTTCCTCTGTGGCCAGTCTATCAGTCCTTCCTGTGTATGGGAACATAGACCAAGTCACACTAAGTCCTAGCAGGAATTCAGATAGAGACAAAGCTTTTGCTTTAACTAGGCCTTCCATATAAACATCTCGAAGAATTAAAAAATTACAGTTCTGCCACATAAATAAAATATGCCAGCACATCCATCTTGCAAACCATCCATGCTATACTTAGGACTTGTCAAACTTTTCACCAAATTTGGTTTGAGCTGGATGATCTTCTTAGAAATAATTTTTTAACACTGTCATTTATAGTTCTTTGTTGATTTCTTTAATTCAAGCTATTTTCATGTGAGAAAGATCTTTGCTTCCTAATGCAATAGGTACAGCACGGACCTGATCCCTGTAACCTCACAAGCTGAAAACAACTACAAGATAATGTCCACAGCAAGCAGTAAAATCTTGTTTTATAAAAATGTCTCATCTATCCAGAAAATGTGTTTCCATAATGGGAGTAAGGCACAGCATGAATGCCAGTTCATTTAAAGCATACAATTAAATACGTGTGTGTGTGTATAGATTATAGAAGTGTTTGGGAAAAACAACTAGAAGATAAATATCCAATGAGTTATTTGTATGTTAAGATAGCCTATGTTTATTCTCATTCCAGAGATCGTGTGACTGATCAAACCAAATTTATAACAAAACATTCAAAATATGGGTTATTTTTGGAACAAGAGAACAAAGTTTTCCTCTGCAATGATGCCTACAAAAGGAGCTGGCAATGCCAGGGAACATGATGTACTGAGACTACTGCTTATCATAGTTGTTGCATAGATCTCTCTTAATTCTTGTTTGTTTGTGTCCATCTCTCTCTTGTCCTGCATTTAGATATTGGGCTCCTTGGGCAGAGCGTGATTTGGCATTCATTGTTACAACAGTGATTATTCCAAAGGAGCTCACGATTTGGGACCAAATGATGATGATAATAGATATTGAATGTAAGCCACAAAAGAAAGCTCCACAGCTGAGCTTGAATTTAAAAATGCAACATTATGAAATGTTTGTGAGAAAGCACAAATTTTGCAGAGTCATGTTTAGTTCCTCTTTCAGTCTCCGATGTATGGCAGCTTGATGTATTCCAGGGGAAAGGTGACCACTACCAGCTTCCTCCTGGTGATACCTCTGTAAGTACTTGGCCATCCCCGGACATGACCAAGCACAGTGGGGGTCACACGTTTATGTTTCATGTGACTTTCCTATGAATCATATCTCCTTTTGTCACCAGAGCATCCCATCTCATCAGTCGCTTTCTGAGAATTTAGTTGACTCATCACTCCTAGGTTTCTTTTTCCTTGACACGCTTCTCTTTCCCTTCACGTGATGCCAGTCCTGCTTTATTCCTTGGCACCATTGTGCTGCATATGTGCATTTCAGTGCCGTTTGCAGAGCCTTAGTGTGCCATTTGAACATGATCCTAGATGAAGGGGAGAAACAGGTAGGTTAGAATGGCACCATTCCTGGAAGACCAGCAGGAGATGGAAAATGTCTATGAATTCAAGGCTGTTTTCAGGTAGCCTAAATTCTGTCTAAGTTCGCATGCCTAATGTTATCCACAAGATATTCTGGACCTTCAGGGTTGCCAAACCAATAGGAAACCAAAGCTGAACTAAGAGAATTAGATGGAATACAGCTGTTGGAGGCCACGTGAATCTGTGTCCTTCACAGTCATGGAGCTTACTGGCAAAGCTGTGTGAATAAAGGACTATTTTTGTTTTCTGACAATTCTGAAAACACACAGCAAAAATATTTGGAAAGAACTTTTGAGTGTATACAAAACAAACTGTCTTTACATGTGTAAACTCAAAAGCTGACCACCTTCCTTCTTGGGTTGAATGAGAAATTTAATATTTTTGTTCATGTCATTGTTTTTGTTAATTTAATCTTCTTTGAGCTTTAAATAAAAACCCCACAAAAATTAAAATAAGTTTAAAATTATTACTGAAAACTGCAGATACTTCCTTTTGAAAATTTGAAAACTAAACATTTAAATGGTTTTGAACTGTTTTTATTGCATGAAATGGTTATTTTAAACCACTAGATTTTGCAGAAGCCAGCACAGAGCTGGGGGATGTTTGGTTTATCAGAAATGAGATTTTGGCAAAATCTGCAGTACTAGGTATCGATCTTAGCTCTTCTCCCTCCCTGCATGAACTCTTTAAGACACTACCAAAGACAGTACATGGCTTCACTCAAGGGAATGGCTGTAATATTGTTTGGTCCTAACATGACATGTACAAGTAGGAAAAAAGGTATTGTCTCTCTTGCTTGGATTTTTTGACTTTCTATGAGTTTAGAATGTAAAACTGTCCTTACTCCTGCCAGGAAGGCAGATAGTCTGAGGAAAACACAGATGTCACTGAACAGTGAGTCTATATGCTAGAAGTGACATAGGACAGCGTGCTTCGTGTGTCTGCATGGGATTGTTTTGTCTCAGGCAGCATTGGCCAAATTGCTGAGCTGTGGGTTTTTACCATCTCAGGTGCTCTCTGCAGGAAGGTGCACATGTTTGCATACAAAGGAAGAAGGTGTCTACCCATCCATTCCCAAAGAAAGAAATAAAAGTCCCTCCCACTTGCAGAACGTATGTTCATCTGTTGTTCCTCCTTACAAATGGAGAAAGGCAGTTGAAGTGCTGAAAACAAGGTTAATGCTTGGACCTTTACTTGGAAATAGGCCAGTAAAAAAGAAATAAATGACCACAAAGAGTGGAAGATGATCGATTAAGTTTTCTTCAGAAGAAGGAGACTGCTGGTACTTCTCCAGGAACTCGGGGTCAGGTCCAGGTTCACGCTCACTGTCAGGTTGTACTTCACTATGTAAGTCACAAACTCATCTGGACAAGTGATTCAGTGAAATAATTTTCCATTTGCCTAGGATCACCCACAGATGTCCCAGGACATCCAATAATACAAAACTATTTCTTTAATAAGAGGGCAGTGGCAGTGAATCAACAGCGAGACATGTTTGGTGCATGTGGTTCTCATGTGCACTTCATATACTGATGAAACCATGAAATATGGTAAAAATGGACCTGTGTGTGTCTGGAAAGCAGAAAGTAGATATCCAAGAGACCTCAGTTGTGACTTTTACATAAGACAACTTAATTAATTGTGGTGCATCTCAGCACCCAATGCACTACTTATTTTTTTGCCACTTCACACACAACTGTGGGGTTATTTTCATTTTCCAGACTGAGGAAATCTTCTCTTGGAAAGTACAGTTTGAAGTAGTTTAAGGAAAGATCTTCTTTAACACGTTTCCCACCCCTTTTTCCTCCTTAAGATGTTTTATCTCACCTTGGTATCCTAAAGATCCCGTGACTATGATCTTTTTACTTGTGCTTACCATAGGATGTAAATGCTCATCGTAATGTGACAGTATTTGGCAAATGGTGACTTATAATTGTGCAGTTTTGACTAAAGAAAAAAATTCTGGGCAAGATTCAGCCCTTAAGAGAGCAGAGCTGTCTCTCTGCAGTGGGTATGGTGACAAATGTAAAACATTTGTACAAGGGGAATATAGCTATAACACTAGCTGTTAATATAAGCCTTTCACATTATTTAATGATTAGAGTAGGCTTTAGACAGCCAAGCAGCGGACCATATGGCCCCTAGGTGCCTCTTACAGCCTTGTAAAACCAGGGCATGATCTTACCCTCTCTTATCTCTAATGCTACTTATGAACAAAACCATACTGATATTTGGCCTGCTAACCATGGATGCAAACCACTGCAGAGCTTGAGGGTGTTTCATTAGAACTTCATTAAAAATGAGCAATCAAGAGTTTTTTAAAAAAATCAGAATCCACAGAGCAAAGCTTCACAATATAAAACCTACCCAGTTGCCTTTCCTGTGAATATGAACATGCATTGCTTTGAATTTGCAACTCTTGCAACTACTAGGAGTAGCAGAATACTTATCTATTGATTTAAACAGAGTTTTAAAACCCTGCACAAATCTGGGCACAGGCTTGTGAAAGAGAACCAGCAAAGGCTTGGCGTGGTGGTGTTTTGTTCTGCTTTTAGATGCAATTTTATCCATTGCTGCAGCTAGCTGTTCCTCTTTTAACAGCCAGGCTCTGCAGAGCATGTGCTTAGGGAAGCTTATAAAATGCCAGGCTAGATACAGATGATTGTGTCCGGCAGAATGTCTTTGTGGTGGTGGTAGTAAAGGAAAAGCGTGTGTAACACTATTGAATGCTGCTGGAAATGTGATACCTGGCCGGTGCCTCATGCCGTCTATGATCCAAGTGATGGTGGTTCTGAAGTGACAGTCTGCTTGATATTGGTTTTAAACTATTTTCCCTTAGAAGTGGCAAGCTTGATGGGTATCTAAAATAAACTTTAAGAGAATTTAATACAGATGAACTCTGGAGGGTTTTTTTGACTTGAGATTATTAGGGCCTGGTGTGATTAAATCTGAAAGCACCTCTGATCCATGCTAGCACCAGTTGCTGGTGAGATATCTAGATGTAGGTGCCAATGAAAGGTCGAGAAAAGGGTGACAAAAAGGAAAATAGACAGTGGCTTAGATATACTGGAAAATCAGCACAGAGTTTTCAGGGTCTGCTCTTACCAGAAAGAAGATCAAATGCGAGCGAGATACTCTACGTGGTGTCACGCGGAGATCTTAGGGAAGCAAGTGGCAGTAAACTGAAGTTGTCAGGACGCCAGGTTCAAAGCAGTGGTTTAATACAGCATCCATGTTCAGCACAGAGAACCTCAGCCTTGCTCATTCAGCATTCTCAAACTAAGAAAGTTTCTTGACTCAATAACCACCACTTTCACACACCACACTGTCTCAGCCACACAGCAAATCATAGTCAGGCAGAGGGGCAATATTCTGAAAACATTTACAGTTAACTTTGTTCACCTAAGCTGCCCTTGGAAAGCAGGTAGATATGACAATTCATAAACATTTGCAGTGTTGGGATCTTAGCATGGAGTGTCTGAAACTGTTTTCTTTTTAGCCATCTTTCTTTTGCCGAAAAGAGTTTAGAATTCAAGATCTCAAAATACTTGGCAAATAGATAACTTCAGCATCTTCTGGCATAGTCTAACTTAATCACATTGAAAAACTTTGTTTGCTCTTTAGTCTGTAAGGTGTTATTTGCTTACGTATAAACAAATTCACATTTTGAAATGAAAAGTTGGTTGTACTAGGAAAAATCTAGGGATTACGGTGCCTAATTCTGTTAGTACCGTATGTAACTCCACTGGGCCTTTTTAATTACTTCTTACCTCAGTTAGGATGCCTGTTGCTGGGGGGAGATGCAGCATGTGCTGTGACGCCTATACTCCGGCGGTGGGACAGGGACTCACGCTGGTGACCGAGCACGCCAGCTTTGTATAGCATTTCTGATGAAGTGAAGGGATTGTGTGCTGCTGGCTCTGAAGTGAAAACAATCACTCTGAAATCTCAGAGCTTCCTTAGAAATGTAAAAAAATGGGGTGGGAGCATAAGTTAATTGTGCTTTTACACACTGTTATACTTGTCACCGTGCCAGACTCTACATTTCTTCCAAGGGTGAAATGAAAACTCCAAATTCATGTGGTTATGAAACAATTTCAGTATGAGCACTCAGTGAAGAATTATAAAGTGGGAAAGACACAGTCCTGTGTCACAGCTGGTTGTGAAGCGTCTGAATTGATCAAGGCTTCTTCCAGCTTGGAGGAGCCTTTTGGAGTGTATTGAAACCATTCTGCATCTGTACGTTGAATGTATATAAGTAACTGCAGAAAAGCTGATTTGTTATGACGTTTCTTTGATTAAGAGATGAGGTAACTGGCAGAAGGCATGACCATCATTCCAAGAAATCTTGTTTCTTTGTAATTGGAGATTTAGAAAATTTATCTGGTTTCCCCTGATTTACACCAGAACAAATTCGTAGTTTGGAAACTGGACATGGCAAGAAAACACTGGCACTGCAGGGGACTTCTAGACAAATAATTACTGCAGTGGGAGACCTTGATGAGCAAGGACCAAACACCATTTTCTTTCCTGCAGTAGTGGAGCCTGAGGTACATGAAGGCCTTTGTAAGCTAAGCTGAGGTCAGCCCCACTTTATTTTAGTCCTGAGACTAAATGAGTGTAATGCCATTTTAAAATCAAGTTATTAACCCTTGTGATTTCATGCTGGACCACATGTACTTCCTAGAGACTGTAACTACAAGGTCAGTCCTGATCTGCATCACTGTGAAAGGAGAACCAGTCCGAAATAAGTATCTCGTTGGACAAATAGTGTTTTGCTTATTTTTGTTATTAGAGATAAGTTAAGGGGAAAAATATGCAGAAGGAGGAGGTCAAAATACCCTGAGGCTAAATCTAAACTGGAGCCAATCCATATGAAAAATTTGAGTGTGCCTAAAGTTAGCACATGCAAATCTACTTAGATACATAAACTCAAATCCTTAAAGAAGTGTCGCAGCCTAACTCTCACTTGGGTGCTTAACTCCCATTGATAACGCCATGTGCTAATTCAGGCACCCAGGTTGCCATGTAATGTTCCTACTATGGAGAACAGTTGGTCTTAAGCGAAAACATTTACATAGATGACAGCTATTTTCAGGAAAGTGAAAAGTACTGGGTGAAAAAGGAGGTTTTGACATTGTGTGAAATATGGGGTTTACACAGAGTAGTTTTTGCTGTGTGTATGTAAATGGGTGATTTACCGTATATTGATTCACACACCATTTGTAAGCATCTAATTTATTTATTTGTAGAGATGTATGGAAACCATGGTTTGAAAAGCAGTTTGCGTAACATCTGGTATGTCAACAATGTAACCTTTCAATTTACTTGTTGGTGAAAATGTCAATATAATGAACCTGAACTCAGCATTGGTTTACACAAATTTCCTGGCAGACAAAGCAGTAATGATTTACACGTCAGTGTAAGTGACATGTGCCCTCCAGTTTTGAGTAGTTTACACAGCTAAGAGGTATAAAAAGGGTAGACCACATGGCTGGTTCATTGTGTACTTATGCTGGCAGTAAAAACTGTATGTATTTGTGTGGTGTGAAACATTTAATCTCATTTTGACTTCCAATTTTTCAAAAGTGGCCTTTGATTTTTCACTGAAATTGCTTTTTTTTTGGGACACGCAGAAAAAAAGATAAGAGAAAAATTGTAGACCTGAAGGTGACTTTGGATCCTGGTAGCATGTAATCCGTGGTACTTCCCTGGGTGCACATTGTTTCAATTACTTTTGCAATTGACGTGTTTTCTGCAGACAAAGATGTGGAAAAGACAGGCAAAGATGTGGGATATCCCAGACAAAGATACTGGGGTATTATAGAGGAATCTAGTGGATTCTTCATTGTTCTCAATCATATGCCAATAGGAATGACAGCAATCAGAAGTATAAACAATATATTAGATTACTGCCTGTACAAGATACTTCACATAAATCACATAGCTTTTTTTTCACTCTGTGACTCATTGCCTGACACTTTTGAAGTAGGAAAGTAATGAATGGTGTTAATACTGAACAGCAAGAACCTCACTTAAGCACAGAATCAAAGTCTATTGATGGCATCAGATGTTCCTCCTTGATTTTAAGGAGCTTAGGCCTGCACAGAGAAGTCATTGCCCAGTTCCTCTCACCAAATGATATGCGTGAAAAGGCAGACCTGGTCTTAGAGAAGTGCCTCCAGACACATCCGTCAGCCTTAGGTCACCGTACGTGACATGGCGGAGGCGAGGGCTGCATGGTGCTGGCAGGATGTCACCTGGGTGGCTGCGTGGGGCTGCTTCGCTTGGCTTCCCCACCGCTTGCCTTCACAGGGGAAGGACACAGGGCTGACGGGACAGGTTATCGCCTTCCTCCTCTCTGCCTTCCTCGCCTTCCCTGGCTCTCCACTCCAAAGATCTGCTTTATGGTTTGGATTTCAATCAAGTTGCCAAAAAAAGGTGGAGGAGGGAAGGAGACAGTTACTTAACTACTTTGCATGTGATTTTTCTTTTTTTTTTTCCCTTTTTTTGTTAGTTTTAAAGAACCAAATACTATCTGTTTCCCATTGTTCTGCCCACACTACCTAGTTGGGATCTGGTTTGGATGGTGTATGTCTGTATGCGCAAGGGAGAGGGTCACAGGGAAAGCTTTGTGCATCTGTTATTATCGGATAGCTTTAAAAAAATTAAAACCATATACAGCCCCGCATTTGCAGCTAAGAAAAGGAAATTTCACAAGGTTTTCCAGAGCTTTCATTTTTTGTGGAAGATTTCTAGTATCTAGACTGAATACACAGACCGAACCAATGCGAACTGTTTGTAAGAGCTTCTAAGTTTTTTCTAATCATTCTGTTCTACTCATGTACATTCTCTATTTTTCCATTGTTAGTATTTCCTTTATATGGTTAACAAAAATTTTTGTCAGGTGATACTTTCTTTTTATTTCAGTTGGCCAGACCCCATCGTGGGAGCCCAGAGCACATTCAGCGGCCCCGGGCGAGGTTTGTGCCCCAGTCCTCTGCAGTTTCTGGGTGGGAGGAGATGCTGGAGCAGAGCTCCCCCGTGTCTCCCCAAACCCAGTTTCCACTTCAGAGGAATACCGGCCAGAAAGGATCTGCAGTGACATCCAACAGGTATCCTGACTGGCGTGCCCAGCATGGGAGACCTGCAGTGGAGCACCCTTTCTCTGCAATCTAGGCAGATCCTGAGATACGTGCAGATTTCCCAGGAATTAATGATCTGATTTTTAAAAAAAATTCTTCAAAAATCACATAAACCGTTTGTGCAACACCTCTGGTTATTAACCCTATTTAAGCAAAGGTTTTTTCTGAATAGATGATATGCCTTAAGCAAATGTTTTTTTAGCCTGGGCCTTTTTAGCAGAATGAACATTTTCACTGTCTTACCTGGCAGATAAGATGCATCTGAAACTGGATATGGGAGAACCTCTGGAAAGGTTACGGGGGAAAGAAGGAAGTGCTAGAGAATATTGGGCAGGACAGGACAAGACTGATGAGAAATCTGTGTTTTTGTAGAGAGCTAATACATAGAAGTCACTAGTTGCACAAAGGAAATATAGCTAAGGATGTTACTGGCTGATGTTAGGGTGGTTTTTTAATGTACCTAGACAATAATAACAAAACCCCTATAAATAGTTGACTGGCGCTGAAGTTTATTTATTTATTTATTTACTACTTAGCCTGGGACTCCTGCTGAAGTTTTCCCTCCAGCTGTGTTGACTCAGGACCCTGTCTAACCGGGGCTCTGTGTAGTATTACATACAACACAGAGCATTATTTAGAGCTCCGGGCACATTTCCCACTGCGTTAAAATTAAATTGAGTTCTCATACATCATGTTGCTGGCCTAGCTGGTACAGTGCTCTGAAGGAGGACATTTTGCCATTTTGTTGGGCATTCATTCTTTTTCTTCATCTGGATTGGAAAATGAGGACACAACGGAGTTAAAGCCCTAATCCCATCAAGTTTCTTTGCTGTGTAGCCAAAACCTGCTCAACTCTCTTTACCGTATCTTTCCTGTAGTGTTAACTTTCCCCGCTTCTTGTTGACACAGATGGAGGCAACACGTTTGACTGTGGAAACAAAAGTACATAACTGCATCTACAAAACTTTGACACATACATGCAGCCTCTTTTCTGTGACCTCTGGTTTCTCAGCTTTATACTAAATTTTAGCTTCTTGGCTTCAGATGCGTGGAAAGATGTACCCACTTGACCACTCTTCTTCATTTTAATGCTTGTTTATCTTTCATGCTTTTTTATGCTCTGGACTATTAACAAAGCAAGAAAGTGCTTCTCAGGCTACAAAAACATCATCATATCATCTAAGCCTCCTTCTAATGTACAGACAGCAGTCATCTGTGTCTGCACACGAGCTGGCTTGTTGGTGGATACTGAGCCTGGTACTCAGAGGCTGCAAAGAGCCCAGCAGCACATGCTCATCCTTGGAGGACACAGCTCCTTGCTTTTATATTCTCGGAAATGCATGAGGGCTGAAAGCAAAGCCGCTGATTAACGTGCGTTTGGAGGGAAAGGCCTAGCAGCTGCCTCCAAATGCCCTGGGAGGCTTCTTTCACTTCTGCTATGAAGGAAATGGCAGTGACTAGAGAAGCGTTTGACTTGAAATGAGGTGGACAGGAGGAGAACAAAAAAAAAAAAGGCAAGTAAGTTCAGAGGAGAGGCTCGTATGGGATCGAGTTTTGTTTTAAGGTTCTGATTTGTCTGAGCTGAGCATGGCATCGGCTGAAATTCAGAATGAAACTAGGACACAAACTTAATTGCAAAACCAGCTGAAACCACAGCACGCAGTCACAGAAAATTCTCACTCATTTGAGGCTGGCATAGAGTTTCATTCTGAGCTGCAGCAGGCAGTTTTGGGGGCCCCAAAACAGATTCAGGGAGTTAAAATTCAGTTCCTTTCTCAAATTCAACCCTCAACTAGCAGAAGTATTGAGAGGGATGATTAGAGAGCATCCACGTGAGTAGGAGTGACGTCTGGCTGGCACACTGCTTTTCCACCTAACACTGAGATTTGTAGGGGATATTTTGTAACCGTTGGTGTAAACAGATACCGTCATCCTAAAATACGTCTATTCAGTGCCATGACAATGAGGACACAGAAAAGCCGAAGGTCAGCAGCTGTTTCTCTTGCAAAAAACCGAACCAAGAACCTCAGACCTACTGAGACCAGCCAGCAGCAGCACTCGTGGTGTTCTTCTGATTGTCAACTGTTGATAGCCGATTCCTGGAAGTAACCAGGGAGAGAGACAGGGGTCTGTGCCTAACGTGAAGACTTGTGGTTGCTTTGAAAAAGCCAAAACAACAGCTTAAAGCGAGTCATTCCAGCAGTATCACTCCCTTGCCTGTCACTGTCTCTCTGCTGCTCCCTAAGAGAATATCTTCTGCTACAGATGTTTATCCCACTTCGGATTTTTCTCCTCCAGCCACTATGCTGTTTTTGTCTATAAAGGCAGACTTTGTCTGACTCGGGAGCCTGAAGCATACTTTTCCCTATGCTAGATACAGACATGAATCCTGTGGGATGCGTTCTGGCTGAGGGAGGTGTTGCACCAAGGGACTTCCTGGCACGGGTGCTCACCTGAGCTATCGGGGGGTCCCTCCACCTTGCTCCGAGTCCCTCATTCCCATAGGGGTGAAGGCGTGCGGAGGAGAAGCTGCAGAGCTTTTTTTTCTTCGTAGTATTTTATGATTTCTGAGGCTGGGACCTATGTTGCCTTAAGCTCTGAACTGTGCTGTCCTTGGATATCCTGAAGGGCATGAGATTGTCGGGAAGTCCGATCCTGCGCACACTGGGGGAGTGTCCTGGTTTTGGTTAAAACAGAGCTGATTTTTGTTGATTTTTCTGTACAGCTAAGTTCTTCTAAGTAACTGCATTTTTCTGAAGTTGGCTGATGGTCTGATGCAAAGCCTGTTTATTTCAGGAAAACGGTTGCCACTGAACTGAGTGGGGTTTTGAGTAGCAGAGAGGTGAGTGCTACTACTGGAATAGGCAAGCTGTTGAAATATGCAGGTTTTTCTGGTGCCTTTGGCATTTAGGGTGTCCTGGTTTCAGCAGGGGTAGAATTAATTTTCTTTCTAGTAGCTGGTGTAGCACTGTGGTTTGGATTTAGTGTGAGAATAATGTTGATAACATACTGATGTTTTTAGTTATTGCTAGACAATCAAGGACTTTTCAGCTTCTGATGCTGGCCTGGGCTGCCAGGTGCGTGGGAAGCTGAATGGGGACACAGCCGGGACAGTGGGCCCCAGCTGGCCCAAGGGATGTCCCATGCCATTCGGTATCATGTTCAGCGTGTAAAGCTTGGGGGGAAGAAGAAGGAAGGGGAGGATGTTTGGAGTGATGACGTTTGTCTTCCCAAGTAACCATTACACGTGACAGAGCCCTGCTTTCCTGGAGATGGCTGAACCCCTGCCCGCCGATGGGAAGGAGCGAATAAGTTCCTTGATTTGCTTTGTTTGCACATGCAGCTTTTGCTTTACCAATGAAATTGTCTTTATCTCAACCCACGAATTTTCTTGCTTTTACCCTTCTGATTCTCTCCCCATCCCACCAGGCGGGGGGAGTGAGTGAGCGGCTGTCTGGTGCTTAGCTGCCGGCTGGGGTTAAACCATGACATGGATTTAATGGGTGTGAAACCGGACTTTTCACTTCTGCTTTTCATGTGCGTGTTCAGTGCAATGCATGTATGGTGTGGAGTTTTGCAATAGGTAGATGTGCCCATCAGGTTTGGTTTGTTTCTCTCATTTTTACAAGAGATGAACAGGGTATTGCTTCTGGGCAAAACATACAGTAGTATATTGGGGGGGAATCCAAGCAAAATAGTATCTGAATACTATTTGTCTTACAAGCAAGCACATGTAGGCATTTATTATTTCTGAAGGCTCTCTTGTCAATCGGACATTGAACAATCATGACATCTGTTGCAAATTATTGTCCCCCAGAGTCATTTCACACAGTTTGGAGTTTACTTTTTTTTCATCCACCAGAAATAAAGCCCAGAATTATCTCTCTGTCCCCACAGAGGCGAGCGGGAACCTCTTGGGAAAATACTGTGGAATGCAAAGAGATGGAAGGCTTTAGCAGATGGGGGTGTTTGGATCCTCTCTGCTCTACTATGTATGGGTTGAGCAGTGAAACCCCCAGTTTGCACTGTGGGAGGGAACCCCACTGAGACCCACAGGAGATGAGACAATGGTCATGTTGTTAAAATGAAAACAAAGACTGTGTGCAAACGCTGACCTGCAGCTCCAAACCTACTGAACCATCATCCTGGGCTGCACTGGGGATCCTGTGTTGGTGTTTGCAGGTTTGCGTGTTGTTCACACCTCCCATACTGCTGCTGGGAGCCGGGAAGGCCACAGCCAACTTGGCTTTCCCTTTCAGCCCATCCGCCTTTATCAGGGAAGAAATACTGTCTGTTTGGTTAGGTGAGATATTAGTCTGCCCCTGCAGCTCCAGGTCACTGTAAATGTAACACAAGTCCTATTTCCTGTTAGGAAAGGGGAAAAAATATGCCTGTGAATTGTCTCTGATGTGCTGCCAATTGTCAGAGAAGATTCAATTTGGTGGAGAATTACTGTGCTCTTAAAGAGCTGCACTAGTGACAGAGATTTAGGGCAGCTACTCCTGCCAGAAATGGGGGATTTGTCTTTGATTTCCATAAAACCAGAGTTGTGACTGGTAGGAAGTTGCCCCTCTGCATTTCTTGAGAAAAAGTGGATAGTTTGAAGGGGAGGTGGAAGCAGTGGTTCAGGCTAATGGGACTGTTGTGGGATGCAAAGGGGACGCCTGCGCGTGGTTGAAGGGCAGAGCCTGCAGGGAGGGCTGGACAGGGGTTTGGGGTAAGGCTGGCAGGTGCTCGGGCAAAGTTTTGGTCAGTGCTTCACTGTGGTAAAGGAGAAATGGCATTTCCTTGCCACCTAGCCGAAAAATCCAGACCAAAAGAGACAAGAATTTGCTCTGTGTGTGTGTGTGATACACATATGTGTTCACTGCTAATGCAGTAAAGCAAATATGTGACCTGTGGAATGACCCAAAGCTGCTACAAGAAGTTGTGCTATAGGTGATTTATGTATTTTTCTGCGTTTTGCATTTCCTGTATCAAGGCCAATTTCAACTGTTGTCGAAGCGGGGTATGCCTTCCACAAACAGAGTGACATGTGGACAGGTAAACTAGATTCACTCATTTGGTCTCTCTTATGATAGAATAAAACCCCACAAAACCTCACAAAACTGGCAACAAAATAGTTTTCCCTTATTTTTGTTATGTGTATTGCAAAGAGTAGTATTTCAACTTAGGCCTGGATAAAGGTGCAGTGCTGATGTTGACAGAGTAGGTCAAGCAACATCCTTGTCTTCAGAAACATTCATCCACCAAAGTTTTTGTGGCAAGGAAGTAAAAAAAAAAAGTATACGGACTATGTCCCACAAATTGCCCATATGTTAACTGGATATCAAACAGGCACTTTGCAACCTGGCATTCTCAGTGTGTCTATGTGCCAGTGCTGAACCTTCCACAAAAGAGATAATCTTTTTCGTGTTAGCTTTAGTGACAGAGTAATGGTTAAATAAAAGCTGTATAATCCATAAAAAATAACCCCAAAGAGGCCTAACTTTTTTGTTGTTGTTTTTGCGTACTACTGCAGTGAACAATAGCTTGCTCAATGGTTGGAAGGAGACCAGAAGAAATGTAGAAAAGCAATTTTGAAGAAGGCAAAGGGTATAAGGCGTGCTCTTTTGCTGTTTGATCCCCTTTCCTGGTTGTTGTTAGAGCTGGTGGAGTGCTTGGGTGTCATTCAGCCAATGCCCAGCACACTCTTTCTCTCCCCAGTGCTTACAGGTAGAAGGCACACTTTAAATGCTATCTCTCAATCTATGGGCACTCACCCTGGTAATGTCTAAGAATCTCTCTGAATCAGCTAGGGCATGCTTAGCATCAGCAAAATTATCCTCCCTGAGGTCCTTCGAAACAGGGTAAACTCCTCCTGTGCTACGGTCCAGGCTTCCAGGCAATGCCATGAAGATTTAACATGTTCTCTCCAGCCGTTTTTAAAATTCATCAGGGTTTTTCCCGGAGCGCTGGAGCTCGGCGGGGTTGGTGAGCCCAAGGTGATCGGCTGCTGGATTGCAGCGCAGTGGTACAAAGCACCCGTGCACGCTCCCGTGGCTGCCCCATAGGGATATTCCCGGCCCATCGACTTTGCCCAGGAATACCTTGTTCTGTGGAAAGCATGGGAGCTGCTGCTATTATAAATACGTATTTCCATTCTTCTTCTTCCACTGCGCCTCTGTGTTTTAGAGTAATGCTTTTTCAGGCAGGGAAAAAAAATCATAACGCATCATCTTATTTCGTCAAATGCTGCTTAACAGAGACGGGGGATCAAAAGTCGGTGCTGCAGCCCAAGCTGTGTGTCCGCAAGGCTTGTGTCTTCTCCGTTAGCCATTGCGATCACTGCCTTGTGCCGGTCTCGCTCCCTCCCTGTCCCTCTCTCAAACATTTGCCATCCCCATTCTTCGCTTTTGAAAGAACGGATTAGCTGATGATTTCTCTCTTGTTCCTTCAACCTTTTGCTGGCTGCCTCCTAAACACATACCTGTATTAGGCTCCTTATGCATTCCCTTGTTGCATCTCTGCTGCAGTATAATACATATATATATTTTATAGATATATACATATTTATACTAGCATTTAGGGAAACAAGAGATTGGGCATCAGCTTTGCACAAAATAAAAGTGGGAGGAAGAAAGCAAAATGTTGGGAAAGGTCCCTCTTTCCATCTCCCTTTGCCTGTGTTCTGAAATCTCCTTTAGAAATGGCTCCTGCTTTCCAGTCACCCTAAATCCTATTAAACTCATTTGTTATTTTAGTCAATTGAAAAATATGCCATTATTGCTTGAGAAACTTTGAGAGCCACTTTGAAAGGGTAAAATGGACTTAATCTGTTTCTTGTGTGATAATTCCATTTTGAGCTTCTTGGTCTTTCTGCACCGAAGATGTCAAAATTGAATGCTTTAAAATCAATGGAAGTCATAGGTCTTTTAGCACTTTCTAGCTTAACACTCTAAAATACTTCCTACATTTTCAAATGTATATTCACAGAAGACCAGTACGGTTTAGGACGTAGGTGGGCACATCTGAAATACCCAGAGAAAAAGCATCTGCTACAACAGTGTCATGAAGTGTTGG
>Ga0181612_138524_pt1 | contig 23839 bp, 17 predicted proteins | sample HoacroProtozoa21_FD_119630 | JGI IMG/M metagenome (GOLD analysis project Ga0181612, IMG submission 119630) | Hoatzin crop microbial communities from Cojedes, Venezuel. Combined Assembly of Gp0051906, Gp0051904, Gp0051908
AGTGCCCTTGGATCCAGGCACCTCAAGCACGGCTCCCTCTCGCCCCCTCACCCAGCCCCGCAGCGTGGGAGGCAGAGACCCCCAGGACAGTGCTGGGGAAGGGGAAGGCTGTGCTGCGGTGGGACGGGAGTGGTTCACACCCAGGACCCCTCACTGACCATGAGGAACCGTGACTTCTGGCAGGGCAGAGCAGAGCAGCACAGGAGAGGCACTCCCTCTGCAAAGGGCAGGGACTAAGCTCAGGGGAAAGGGCCCTCCGGGTAGATGACAGGCAACCAGGCTGCCTAGGGAAAAGGACGATTTATTTAAAGCCAAGGCAGGAGATTCTTGAATCCTCTCTCAGCCAGCGGCCCTTTCACACCCCAGGACCTTTTCTCTGTGCCTTCCCCCAGTGGAGCGTTGATGAACACTTGCTGACCTTCAGGCTACAGGAGAATTAATTTCATTAAGAATTCAGGGCTACGCACTACAGCAATCCTTCCACTCCTATGGTGCAGCATAGCCACCATCATCTTTGACATCTTAGCTTTGACAGAGCACAGGCTGCCCAGAGGTGGTGGAGTGTCCTTCTCTGGAGACATTCAAAACCTGCCTGGACACAATCCTGTGCAGCCTGCTGCAGGTGACTCTGCTTTAGCACGAGTGTTGGACTAGATGATCCCCAGAGGTCCCTTCCAACTCCTACCATTCTGTGATTCTGTGATCTTTAACGTCATTTATTACGGCTCATATAATTAACAGCAGGTAGATCTTCTGCAAAGTTTTCAGGACGTTTCTGGAAATCACCAGCTTATCCTGGCCTTAGATCTCCCAGCCTAAAATTCCAACCCACCAACAAATTTCTGCAAATAAGTCACACATAAAGAGAAACATAGGCTGGAGTTTGTCCAATGTAAAAAGTAGCTCTCTTCCCCACTGAGCATATACTTCACACATACAGGTCTAATCCCATCCATACTGCTGGGATGTTTCAATCACCTGATTTTTTTTCCCTCCACCCATAAAGAAAACGTCTGAAATGCAAATACAGCACAACAGTTATGCACTGGTGCCCACACCAGTCCCTGCTCACCGTGAGTGAGACAGAACCAGAGGAGAGCGAGGGAGAGCACAGAGAAGTTCCACTCATGACGCAGACCCAGGAGTGCAGAACTTTTTGGCAGTAACTGAGCTGTTAAAACCACATTCTTGTCAACATGAGACTACTCAGCAGCAGCTCTGTTCCGGCCACATGTCAGCCCAATATTCAGGGAAAAGCATCCAGCTCAGCAACAAAATGTTTGGGTGCTTGCTAGAACTCCAACCTTGACCCAACTTCCAGCACAGCCTACTCAGCTGGCTACGAAACGGGGTGAGCACCAGCGTGGCCAGCATGGTCCTACTAGGATGGTGTCCCAGGAGCCTGACTTTGCTCCAGGAACGCCTGAATTCAGCCATCGGTTGCTTGGGAGTGTCTCTCCCATCTCACAGCAGCGCCTCACTGCGTGCTTGGTGCCACGCGCTGTGCTCACAGCTTCTCCCACCAACACGCTGCGGTGACAGGGCTTACAGGAGACCTCGCCTCCCCACAGCAGTGGTAGGCCTCAGCATCACCACTTAGGGAAAGCTAAATCTGTTATCTGCTTTAACCCTCGTTCTCAAAATGCATCTCTCTCTCCCTCCCTGCTGTTTGTCATCTCCCTCTCCTCTCTCTTCCCCATCTATTCACAGCAATCAGACCTGGCAGAAGCAGCACGGTGCTGTCTGCTATGATCGCTCACCCACGGTGCCTTTGCCAACCATTTCCAGCTGCCAGGAAAGGAACAGTTCACACGCTGCTTCCAAACTCCTTCACTCTCTTTCACAGCCTGCTACCAAGTGCTGAGAAGAGGACCTCTGCTTAGTCTGGAGAGAAAAGCAGGCTTGTACGTAGTCAGTCCAGAGCTCAGCTCGCTCACTAACGCTGAGCTGAACAGAGTCAGAACTTTGCTAGAAAATTTCTTAAACTTCACGACTTGCTGACATTGTAAGGAAACATGGCTGCAGTATCAGTGTCAACAACATTATGCTGAACTGTCTTGTTCCAGTCCAGTAGTGTGAAAAACTGCCAAGCTGAGAGGCCTGGCAAAAGAAATGCCCCTTTTCTACTGCAAACAGTAAAAGAGCAGAGAAATGCATCTTTCCAACACTTCTCTTCCTTGGAAAACAGACTTTTTTTTTCTGTGGCTGTTCAATCCCTGATCTCTTGGTTGCACATGTTGTTGATGAGGAGTCTTTGTGAACTACACTGGAGCCACTACCGCAGCCAGTAAGAGCCAGCTCCATCCCATCCTCGCTGACCTGTGCTGCCTTGCTAATTAACTTCTCGGAGATAGTACTAACCTTCAGAGACACAATAAAACTTAATGTGAATTTCCACCCCCACCTCTCCATCCTTTGGGAAAATCTTCATATTTTTGCTGATACATGGACTTAGCAGTGCACACAATGAAAGCGGATTTTCAAAATCAGACCTATGCCATGACTTCAAAAGCTGTCAGCAGAAGCATAATTAGGATGTGAGCTGCAGTCAGAACGGCAACACCTGTCAGCTTCACTAGCCCCCCATGACCACCACAGCCATCTCTCTGTCTGCTGTGAAATTCTTTTTCCTGGTGTTTGGCGTCCCTTACCTGTCGGTTCTGAAACCTCTCGATGCCTGCGATGCAGGCTTCCTTGTTGACAAACATCCCTTCCCGGCTCTGGAGCTCTCGCTGGCAACAAGCCTCCGGTGTCGTCTTTTCCAAAGGGGAGTATGGAAGATGAGGGACAGCTTCAAAATCTTCTGGTCCGTTAACTCCACAGCAGGCAAACTAGGGAGAGGCACAGAGAAGAAAGGAAGACAGAGCTGATGCTTTGCCCTGAAAGCAGATACAAGAAATATACCAAAGACCCATTCTTGCAGGGATCAAAGCTTTAGTCAAAGCAGAGACAAAACAACTGTTATTTCCAAAGAAGTGGGTTGTGCTTGTACCTTGGAGCTTCTGTTTCATCAAAGCCTTTTTATAAAGTCTCACTGTTCCCATGTCATACTGTAGACTCTACGGTACCACTGGGAATATTGCCACAAACTACACAGGGCTTTGGAGCACATCCAGAATGTCTTGCTTGAGATCACCCAGCAAGTCTGCAAGGGAGCCAGCAGCACAATCCAGGCTCCTAACCGCCCGTTCTTCCCACAGCTAATGGCCAGGATTGTTGCTGCTCAAAGGCACTGCTAGGTGATTCGAGTTAGGTCCATTTTTAGGATTCAAGTCCAGGTCCCTTTTTAGGATTCAAGTCAGGTCCTTTTTAAGGATTCAAGTCATACTCTGTCTCCTTTCAGTCAGCAAAAGGAAATGTCTTTATTAATAAAGTCCTGAATCAGCATGAAGGGCAGCAATCATCTTTTTGTTTTAAGATTAAAATTGACTTTTCATCTGCAGAGTCTGACATCCTCAGCCTTCACTCCTGAAGAGATTCGCCATGGGCCGTATTGAGCAATAAGTTCACATGTGTACATACACACATGCACAGAACTTCCTGTAATAACAACTCCAATTCCAATGACAGTCGACCTGTAACCTGCCTGATTAGGACTGTGATAACAATGTCCATTTTAATGGCTAATATTTCTAAACTGAAAATATACCATTAGGCACATTCCTGCCTAATCTGCCACCTACCAACTCATTTGACAAAAGCTAACACAAAGACATTAGCTAGCACCATTTTTTTGGCTGGTGTTGGCTGGGAATAGCTCTGAAGCAGCGATATCCAATTGAAGACAGCTCCAAGGCTTTCTGCGCCCACTGTTTGGAAGCTGGGGGTACCCAGTCAGGTAAAACATGTCAGCCTTTGGAGGCTGAGGCAGTCACGGGGAGCATCTCTCTCGGGACCGACGGCAGCTCGCTTTGAGAAGGACCGGCTGCCGGCTGAACTCTCGTCTCCCTCCCGGCCCAAACGCCGGTGCTGCGCGGGAGGCGATGGGCTGCCCGAAGCAGGCTGAGCCCGGTGAGCTGTGGTGTGGGCTGAGCGCTGTGCCGACGGCCACTGACCACGGGCCGCAGGTGACCGGCACGGCCTGGCTTACCGTGATCATAACCGAGTTCCAGGTGGAAGAGAAGACGTCTGTGTCGTTGTTCCTCAGGTAATGCTTTTTCAGCTCCTTGGTGAAAAACTCTCTGGTCAGCTGAAACACATAGACGGGTGGAAATGTAAAGGTACTGCCAACACCTTTCCCAAGCACTTCCCAAAGCTCCCTTCTGTGAATGCTGGGGGTTGTCTGGCTGTTTTGATTTTGTTCTTTTTCTTGCAAACCTCAGTGGAGAAACATGGGAAAAGCCACTGCCTGAACCATAACTATATCCAGGGTTAATGGTACCTGCTGAATAAAACTGTTGCTCATTAAAAATCAGGGACTGAATTATATCTATACTTGTAAAATAATGTTTACACTTAAAGGTTGGTCAGTTTTTGAAATTTTCAGCGCTATCTGAAAGCGTTTCATAAGTTGAAACAGGACTAAGATTTTAGAAAGATGTTCAAATCCACATCCAAATAGTAGTTTAACTTTCTATGCTTCATGAGGTCTGCAATCAAAGCGTGATTTTCCCCTCACTTTTCATTTTAAACCAGTTAACTTCCTACCAACGAACTGCCCTGAATTTACTTCCACGTGTGAGAAAGCAGAATGAAGCCCGAATATGAAATTCTCTGGGAATGAAAAGGAAGTAAAAAATGTATCATGAATATGAGATGTTCAAGTCAACTTACGAATAGGAAAAAAAGATCATTTCCTTGACAATGCTTTAAATTCTCTAAACTAACCCCCACACACGAAGAAAAAAAATCCTCTTTATATTTCCAGTGTTTAGATAATGTAAACGTTTTTCCTAAGGTCAACTATATAAATGGATGGAATTTCATTTACTCCTGTTTACATTTACAATAAAATAGAAAAACCAAACAAACATTTTGGCTCAGAGTCTTCTCAAAATGTTAGACACCTTGAAATCACGTTTACTTGAGATCGCGCTCTGGAGAACTAGTAATACACAAACTTAATAGTCTTGTTAAACCGAACACCCCGATTCAATCTTGTTGCCTTTCTATCACTTCAGCAAGAAAACTTCAAGGAATTCCCTTTTCAGGTTCCTTGTGTGGTCCCTTCTCCAAAATACCTTGTGGTTTGTGATCCGCACAGGCAAAATCTCTCTGCCACTGCAAAGCCTCGGTGAAGGGGGTTGGACTCGGCTGGAGACAGCACTGCTCTAGTGTTGCCTACTTGCAGGATCAGGAATTAAGCTGCCTGAAAAAGATCCCCCCCTGATTTTTTTTTTTTCTGTTGTTCATAGAGCACTGCAGATGTAGTAACACATACTGCTACAAGTTGGTTTCAGGTTCTTGATATGCAACGTGAAATATCGCACATATGTATACATATGTATGAGATGTATGGGTGGGCACAAAAGCACAAGCACAAAATTGTTTCTTTTGTAACTGTATCACTAAATTTAAGGAAAAAAAGGGAAGGCTGTGGTGACTCTTTAAAAGACTCCTGAATACCACTTAATATGGATTTCTCTTTTACAAACACAAACTAAGGCCAACTTTAATGACTAAATATATACTGGGTGAAACTTTGTCACAAAGACTTGAATGATGCAGGTAGCTCAATCTCACTACCTTTTAATTAGATATGCCACTAAATTCCTAAATCACTTTTATGGGACAGATATGAACTCATTTTTTATTTTTGAACATTAAAATACCAGAGGACATGGCATTTTCCTTCGGGAATTTGGTGCGCTGAGCGAAGGTCAGGTTAGAAGATGCCAGAACACGTCCTCTCCTTTCATTCTCTTTCTCTGTGTACTTTATCCACGCAGTATTCTACCCTGCAGAGACAGCAGCACATTTTTTTGATGCTTGCCTGTTTCTGAAGCATGGACTTTGAAACTGATATTACTGTTGGTAATAATCCCAGCTGACTGCCTTTGGCGGGGTCTAAAACAAAAGAGTCATTTAAATATAAATTGAAACCTTTATTTTGACAGCAGCAACCCCAGAGGAAATTGTTCGGAGTTTGTGTGCGATTTTTACGAGACTTGGCCTAAACCAAAGCCTAGTGCTGGAAGAGTAAGTTTGACAGGAAAATAACTGCTTCCATTTAGTTGCTCTTCAACTGTTTGTCCTGAGCATCTGAAAAAAAAAAAAAAAAAAAAAAAAAAAAAAAAAATCGATCAGCAGAAGCATCTTTCTTCTTTTAAAAATTGCTGACAACGGAGGATAAAAGTCAGTAAGACAGTCCTGCTCACAAGCCCACAGCCCCCCTTCTCGCTGAAGCTGGTAACGGCACTGACGAGCTCTGTGCACATTGGAGTACCATGGCAAGAACTACTCAGAGGCGAGCGAAGGACCTCCGAATAAAACTAGGTCTTCGCACGCACTTCTGACAACACAGCTGTACCAGCTACAGTCACGAACAATAAAGGGCCGTTCGGCTGTGGTTTCTTCCAGCTGTTCTGGGGGGAACATCTTCAATGCAGAAGAAGCACACACACGCGTGCATCTACGTGCCAGTGAATGAAGTGGGATTGTTTTGTCACACTGGTACAAAAAATAGCTTGGTTGGGATTGCTGCAGCCAGATGCAGGGGACTTACGAAAAAAGAGAGCATTTCTGCACAACACAGGTGTGCTGGCACTGGCCAGGAAGGTCACAGCCTTCTCATGCAGTGCTGTGTTCAAGAACACTGAATGCTGTGCAAGAAGCTGGCTTTGCGGTGCCTGCTTGGGAAATGGGACACACTCCTGCCCATCTGCATCTGCCTGGGGCACCTGAACATCTCTGGCCCAGTACAGTGCTTGTACTGTGGGTACAGTCACCAGTGCTGCACTTCTCACCTCCACAGTGCCTTCCACCCAAGAGACCTCCGGCTGCTCAAGCGAGGGATGGATGCTTCACGTTATTTAGTTTTTGCCTTACGTCTGAGGAAACAGAGGTATCGGGAACCAAAGCGACTTGCCTATTCAGTGTCAGAACCAGAGCTAAAAAATCCAGACATCCTGACTCCATCCAGAGCCCTGCCACTGGGCTCATCTGCTCCTACCATCCCGCTTTTCAATTCACTAGGAAAAAGAGTCAACTGTCCCTTCAGGGTTTTCCCATCCAGACCTCTGAAGGGCGTATAAAGAGCAATTCCTGTACATAAGTCAACTGCTCTTTCACAGCCTCTCTACTGTTCATGGAAGACGTTATTTTATGGTGGGTCTTCTAGATGAAAAACGGTTCTCCACCCTCCAAAACCTCCTTTACAAAGGAAGAGAAACTCTGGTACTCTCATAGCTGATTAACAACAGCCTTTCTCTTCAAAGAGATCACAGTAGCTCACCATCGCCAACTCCACTTTCACTCGCCCCACCACCACACTCTGCTTCACTGACTCTTCCTCTCGTGTCAAATCTCAGCAGAAAACATCTCTTTTCTCCCTTCTTTTTGTCTCTTCATTTCTTTTACTCCCTCAGCTATCAATAATTTAACTCTGTTGAGTGTTTGGGAGCTAGTTTGGATGTAAAAGACTGTACAAGAGAAAGCTGTACTGAACATTATCTGGAAAGCGAACAGATAGAGCATATCTTTCTCTTTTGTCTCATTTTAAGCACCCAGTGGGGCCACAGCCACATGGACTAGTGCAATGACCATCACAGGAACCCACTTGGTAAGCTTCCAAGACATTCAGGTTGCCTAATGGTGGGTATTTACCACCACACGCCTTGAAAGTAACTCGTTTTGCAGGGAAGAGAAAAGCACATCTGAATCTGGCCTTAAATTGCTACTGTGAAGAATTCTTCCCAACATGGGGTCACTGAAAGACCACCTCTGTCCCCACAGACATCCTGTCCAGCCGTCCAGGCTCACCCTAACCCAAAGACGACAAGCAAAATTAGCCACAAGTAGTTACCAAGCCAGAGGAGCTACCACTAAATTATACAGCAACAGCAAAACAAGAGTTTTTTTCCGAAGAAACCTGAGGAGAGAACAAACCACAAGAATTTGCAGACTGAGTTTAACTTCTGCACAGAGGCATCTCCAGCTATGCTGGGATCTGACATTCTTCATTCCTCCCCATTTAAGCCCTTCCTGTCAGTCATGCTGACAGAGTGGGAAGCTGATGATACAAACACGGAGACAAGCTCAAGAAAGATAGAAGTTTGTTCCTCTTGAAGTTTTATCTCACAAAACACCGCCAGATGCCACAGAAGTCTAGAATAACCACTGTGAACTTATCTTGCTAGATAACACATCCTCACATGTCCCACGGCTTCCGTGAGAGCGGAAGGCACCGATGCTTTGCCCAGAAGCAAGACGTAAGCAGGCTCCTTGTGAGTGAGGGACGGGGATGCTGCCGGCCCTGCAGTCACCCCACACACAGGACTCACGGTCAGCCCGGCTAGTTTCTTGTACCTTTTACCACCTCCCCAAAGGGACGGTGGGAGGTGGGAGCCATCAGCTGCCAGCTGCTTGCCCAGCCCTGGCTCACCAGGGACCACGTTCTCTCTCCATTGTGAAGCCCATACCTGGGTCTGCAGGGCAGTTTCTATGTGTGCGGTCTGCTGCTTGTGCTGAATCAAAGGAATTCTCTAAAAACTCCTAACAGCAGAGCTGTAATGACCAGAACACACCAGGCCTCCCATGCTGCAGCCTATTTATGGAGCGGTAGCTGTTCCCATGAGGGCACGGTCTCAAAGCTGAAGCGGGAACGGGGCACCCACTCTGTGTACAGACTGCCATCCTGTCCCCACTGCCTGAAGATCTGAGGCAAAGACAAAAGACCACCAGCTTATAAAGGGAAAAAAAAAAAGTTCTGTCACTGCCTCCCCCCAAGATCATCCTACTGCACAAACACCACACCGTTTTGCTGTGAGCTTCCTAAGTCTTATTTGTTTATCAAAATTTTTTAATATTAATAAAATTATAAGTATATTCTGGCTCAAGAAAATCATCATTCTACACAGCCCTTCTATGCTCATGTCACATTTCTGTCATGTTCAGTACAAGGAATGTGCTGAAGGTTCTCTTACTACTGGCAGAGACCAAATAAACAAAATAAACACCAACAGTCACTAGTGATCACCTCTACTGGCCAATGGTTTTGCACAGCCATCACTCAGAGTCACGTTTCAAAGATGGGCTGACTTGAGAAGGATGGACCTAGTTCAGTCAGGCTCTTCTTTGCACGTGTGGGAATATGAAAAAAATGCACAAACCTTTGCTGGTTAGAGAAACAAATGAGACTGTGCTTACTACTAGTATGTACTTACTACTAGTAAAAAGTTTTACTACTAGTAAAAACTTACTACTAGATTAGGGGAGGGATGCTTGCTGTATAATGATGCGCATAGCAGCAGAGTAGAGAAAGGCTACGTCATATAAAGCTGTGGAGAGAAGGATGAGAAACTTGCAAGCAGGGCAATATGCAAGGGATCCATGGATGGGACTCAAAACAGGACACGGGGAGATCTGCTCAGGGCAGGTCAGGAGGGATATGTTACAAGCAGCATTGAAAGGAATCTGGTGAGCACCAGAGCATGAAAATTCAAGAAGGAATATCATTAGAAGATGCAACAAGAGAGTTTTTGCACTGCAGAGAGCAAGCATTGGCTCTGTTAGGAAAGCAGGCGGTTTCACTACTAATGTTAATATTAAACACATGCTATACTGAAAAAAGAAAGGAGTTGCTTTTAACCTTAGTGTGACTTTATTATAAAACTTCTCTGACGGTATGTGCAGTTGGTTTGGCTGCAAAAGAATCAGGAAAACTCTAAAAACTTCAGGATTTAAGTAGTCCCCCAGTGTACATCTCCTGTGTACATAAACCATCCACCCTGCACGTGCCAGGTTAGTCAGCATTCACTGGCTTGCTGGCAGTTCTGCAGACTGAGGGTAGTAATGCAGCAGATTTGTTGGTATTTGAAACAAACAGTTGCTCTACAAATGCATCAGCCGCCATCTAACACCATGCTCCAGCTGGGTACAATGCTGCTGGGGTTCAGAGTTTGCCCACCATCGGATACTTACATTTTCTCTGAAGATAAAAGCCAGGATTGCAGCTGAAAGCTCCGCCAGGAAGATTAACGAAATAAACATGAAGAACTGGAAGAGAGAAGACAAAAAAAAAAAAAAAAAATCAAACAGAGATATACCATTAGGTGCATGCAATAGGTAGTAGGAACACAGGGTCTTGCTAATCACCAAAGAGCTGGAAAAAAATAACTGAGGAAATGTTTTTCCCCTGACAACTAAAAAAACCTGTGAGACAGTAACATAGCCCCTCTCTGACCATATCACAGGACGTGGGAGCTTATGGCGCTTTTGCCTGGTTCTAACAGGTAACAGGGAATGAGGCTACAGGACCCGTAGCATCCCCTGATAAATCTGCACCCGGTTAAAACAGTAAAGCCTACTTTGACAGAAAAGGTTATATGGTCATGTAGATGCTCGTCCAGGGTTAAACTGTCCTGACACAGATATATGCATCACATGCATACACCTACACACGCACACACACCCCCCATCACGACATCAACAATTTTACTGTAATATGATCATGGCTCATTTCATATGGAAGGAGGTAGTGGGACATGTACTCAAATACTTACACTTATGACCAAAACCGGATGCTTTTCAGAGTGTTCTGCATTTCAGGACAAAATTAACCTTGGTTAATACCCCCCCTCCCCACAGTGGGGTTGCACTGAGTTAAGTATTAACCATGCGGAACCTCCACAGAAAGTTGATAACACATCATCATAATTTTGATTATGCAAGTATCATCCATGTCTTGTACAGTGTCCAAAGCGTGCGTATTCACATCCCTAAATTGAGGGCATACTGCAGACTTGATAGAACGCAACAGCCAGCAGACTGAGTGGTAGCAAAAGAGAAATAGGCATCCAGCTTGAAGTAAAACCATTACACTTATGTCATCATAATTCTAGGGAAGAGAAATGAAAGGCACGTGGTTGTTCAGTTTAAGCTGGAACTGTTGCCCTTGCAACCTTCTGCTGCTTCGGTCTAAAAGTCTGGTCTTCATCCTTATTAAAGGCATTTTGCTTCTGTGATGGCACCAAGCCTGAGCGATTCACCATGCCTTCGCCACCCACCCCAGAGAAGTAAATCAGATGCATTCAAGAGGTCTCATCCCCAGGGAGACTGAGGTCTTGCCATGAGGGTGCTGTCCCTGGGACCTTGTCAGCCCAGAGCCTTCAGGTACTGTGGAGCAATTCCTGCCCGGGATGAGCAGCAGGACTCCACAGGCTCCCACCTCAGACTCTCCTCAGCACAGAAAACTGGTACACAGCTAGAGGTAAAACTCAGGTAGAGAGGAAAAACGTGTTGAAGGGAACAAATCTCCCAGGGCAGGAAAGCACTCACTGACGTCAAAGAGCTCAGGACTCAGCCTGTCTTTGGGACTGATTCTCAGTTACATTGATGCCTCATGCTAGTCCGATGCTGCTTCAGTCCGTAACAAACAGTAAAAGGAACAGGCAGGGATGCGCCCTCTAACACCCTTGAAACACAAATGGTGTGGAGGAACTCCTATGGGAACAGAGCAGGAAGTGGCTAGGCTCACACCCTCTCCTGAAATGGCATTTTTCTTCATTCTTTGAGACACAATAGTGGGCTTGAGAAACCATAAGTCTGAACTAGATGGTCATTTTTTATATTCTTACAGCCATAAACAGAAATCACCACTTGAGAGTCAGCCCTTCTACAATTTAAGGATCCCAAGAACTGGCCCACAGACTCCAAGACTGTTTTACAAAACTGAGTGAATGTTTAGAAATGAACTCAGATTTTGGCACCATGTAAGAAAACCAGGAGCGAACGGAGAACCCAGTAAGACCACATCACATGGAGGGTAATAAACATGTGGTACATGTTACCAACGAAGGTGGCTGAAGCAACAAGTAGAAATAAACACAGGAGAAGTCTGGATGGGTTTTTTTTTGTGTGAGAAGGTTATTGAAGGTCCTTCTGAAACAGAAGGCAGGCAGATGGGGCCAGAAGTACTACTGCGATCCCCAAGCACTGATTTATAAACAGTGTCTGAATACTATGCGCCGTGCATTTTGGTAATGGAGAGGGAATTCAAACAACTTGCTTGCAATGGGCAAAATGTTGTTTTGTTGTCAATTATCAGAGCCGTAAGCGATTTTTCCCCCTTGGCAAAGTGCACGCACCACCCTTGTCTTCCTGCTTCTGCTGTGGAAACAAAAGAAAAGGAGCCTGGGCTCAAATGACAAAACAAGGAGAGTCAGATGAGCAGGGACTTCGGTTGCTAACAGAACGCTGTTCCTTGATTTTGCTGAACTAGTTAACTCTATAATTTATTCTTACTGCTGGAGTTTTCTGTGTGGCTTCTTTTTTTTCCTGCTCAGAGACTGTTTTGTTTTTAATTTCACCACAGGAGGGCAAAGAACAAGTGATGAGAATGAACGATGCTTTGCAAATTCACATCATCATCCATCAAGGGATCTCAGAATAGTCAGTAAGAGGTCTAAGGTGGTGATCAAGTGATTAATCCCATCACCCTGCTAATTGCATTTCATTTACTGATTACTGGGAGACACAGGTTCACCCAAGCTCCAGCATAGGTCTGTGCAGAAGTGGAAGCAGCCATTCCCAGATTATCTCTGATAAGCTTCATTATCATTCCCAAACTGATTTACACTTACATTGTGCAGTCTGCATTACAGATTTGTAACGGTTACTGCAGAAAACACATGAGCAGCCATTAGGGCTGATGAGAAAAAGAAGATGGATCATCAGTGTTTCAGAACTTGCTCTCATTCTGCATTTTAAGGAGATTCAAAATCTGCTTATTATGTTTTGCCTCCCAAAATGAAACTTATTACTGATAGATGAGAGCACTAAACAGCCACTGGTTAATGCATGGGACACAGCAGCCTCACATTCACACTTGAGACCAACACTTGAACATGGGTATCCAAGGTGAACATCCTGAGGACTAGGGTCTCACATGTTGGTCAAAAATCCTGCCTCAGCTCCTGGTGATGGTTACAGGTTTATCAGAATTTTCCACAAATCAATGTTTCATGTTTCTTTTTCACAACTTGTCTACTGTTCCAGTTTCAGCAATGCTGTTCCAAAAAGAGCAGCAATTGCCTTTAACCCAAAGGACCCACATTTTCATGCTGAAAATTGTCAGGAGCTACTGCATCCATTTAACAAGAGTGCAAAACGGGATGTCTGCACTCAAATCTAAGCCTAATGAAGCTAACACAGACTGTTCTTGTTGCAAAGCTGAATTCAGTCCCATGGTGCAATGTTGTACGCTCAACAGCACTTTGGGTTCTGATTCTTATGGTGTTCTTTTGCACTCAGAGGGTCTTTAGTACAATCCAGAAGTTATTGAGATAATTAGTCTGATTTTCAGGCCAATGTTTGTTGCTTTTTGTGAGCCAAGTCCAAATGCTGCGAAATCTAGAAACACTTCACAGCCTTGTGCTTACTGCAGCATGTCAGGCTCCACAGTGATGGTTCTTTACCAAAGGACAAGCAGCTTCATGAAAAATAAAAGTCCTTGCAAACACAGAAGCCAGAACCTGGAGAATATGCATTTTGCATGTCTTGTCCCTTCTATCTTGTGTTTATATTTGGACTGAAAGCTTCAAATATACATTATGCATCACTGTGAAATCTCACTCAAGAAGCTCTCTGGCTCATCAATTCTTTAAAAAACTGTGTAAGTGGACTTGATTTGATCTAGCAGCTTCTCCCCAAGTACCACCTCCCTGAAGCCTCAACACCTCCGTTTTTCAAGGTGTTCCCAGTCTCTCTGGCATACGCTCATGAATGGTTTGCCTTTTCAGTGCCTGAAACTTACTCCCATCAGACTTCTGGTTTCACAGATGTTTTATGCATTTTAACATCAGCTGGTGTTGCCCCCCAAAAAACAGAAATTAGCAACATATCTCTTCTCACTTGGTATCAGCACAGATCCTCATCCAAGTGCTTCACTGCTGTTGGACATGAGATGGCAGGTTGTTTGACAGAGCTGACTTTCATACCAGAAGCCCTAGAAGACCTAATCAAAGTTGAACACTAATTCCTCATCCAATGATTACTTTCAGAGTTTCTCCTAGTCTAGAGCATTACTTCCAGCCCATATATTTCTCACATTCCAAGCATAATATAAAATAATAACAAAAGTAAATAAATAAAGCAGCAGGGCTCAGAAGTATCTCTAAGAGTCAGAAAAGTAATAACCACAAAACCGAGTGCACTGGAGTATAACTAAAACATCAGGAGGAACATTAAAACCATGATGTAACTCTGTGATGTTAAATCGGGAAAGAGCGTGGCCTGCAGCTCCCTTCCTCCAGCAAGGTCCCCAGTCTGTATGCAGTGGGCATGTTCCAAAGTGAAAATATTACTCTCCAATTCACTTACAATCCGTATTTCTCATCAAACATGACCTTTAGTCTCTTAATCTGACAGGGACAGGCTTCGAAGTAACCTCAGGCTCATTGGGCCTGACCCTTTGCATTTTATTAGGTTCCTCTGGGCAGATCTCCATGACTTCACAGGTGATACATTTGGTTTTCTGATTTACTTCTGAGGTGAGTCACTAGAAATCAAACCCACAATGGCTTCCACAAAAGGGGTCTCATTTGCAGATTATGAATTCAAGGGGTAGGTGAGTCAAGGGCCAGAGAGAATTTATCTCAGTGAAGTCAGGCTCATCTCTAGGAAAAAATGGTTTTGCAGTCAAGAAAGAGGACTTTCCTGTTCTGTTTAGAGACAAGCCTCTTTTGCACCATGAAACAGCTGTGCAAGATACAGTCATGACAAAACATTGTAAGATCAAGATTAAAAAAAAAAAAGGCAACAAAAATAACCCCAAAGCCCCAACAGCCCCAGAGGGACAAACAAAAGGTCACATTTGACAAAAATTTCAAAAAAACCCCTAATGATCTTTGTCTTTCAATACATAATTGGTATTGCCTTCCAGTAAGAGATAATGGCTGGAAACCCTGCAGTATCAGAACTTACAGCGGAGGCCTAAAGTGCCTTATTTCAGAGGCTAGCTCTTTGTAAATAGTACTTGACGACCACATGGGCTGAAATTTAACCCTATCGTTTCACAGGAAAATTTGCCCAAAGCTAACAGATCTGGTTTACTTTAGGAGCAGAGCAGGCTGCATAAGGCAGTGACCAGCTGTTGACAACTGCAGTGACTGGCCACCACGCAGTTCTGAGCTGGGCAGTTCTGCTGACATGGGGGCTCCGTTACACAGACACTTTGCTCTACACGTTCCCTCTGCTTTGTTGTGAACCACTGAGGAATGAATTCACAAGCAGTGGGGTTTGGGTGACCAAGAGAGGACCATTTTCGGTCTCTTTCTGAAACAGCTCCAAACAACCAAATAGGACCATTTTGAAACAAGGCTTAACAAGGTCAAAATACCCTCCCAGATGTCCTACCCACTGGGCTCAAACCTGGTACAGGGAAAAAGCAAATTATCTGTATTTCTAGGTGTGTGTAGAAATACCCTAAGCCTATTATCCAAGGGAATAATGGTTACAATAACAGACACCCAATCATGCACTCATCACAACATTATCGATCCAGTCACCCCCATTCCTGGGAAGCACCAAAAGGCCAACAGCAAATGCAGGGACACTCAGGACACTTACAAAAAGCAGGAGGCATTTGTTCTCACGGATGGCACCACAGCAGCCGAGGAAACCCAGCAGAAAGAGCATCGCTCCCATAGCCAGCATGATGTACGCTCCCGTGAAGAGCAGAGGGTTGGCCGCCACTATCTCTCGAAAACCCGTGGGATCCACAATGACCCAGATCCCAACTCCCAGCAGGCACGCTCCTCCCAGCTGTCACGGCATGAGGAGAGGAGAGAGAGGGAGACAGGTCAACATAAAACAACTGCTGCAGAAAAACTGGATTCATTGCTATCCTTTGATCAAAGGTGTTTATTTGGAGAATCTGTGTTTCTCCACGGCATTTATCCTCCACTGAGCAGGTGACTGCTGACATGCTACTCTTAGTACCTCCTGCTCACTAAATGAACCACTTGCAGCAAAAGCACCTTTCTTCCTTGACATGTCACTCCACCAACTGTCCTAACACTGAAAGACCAAGTCTCGAGCTGCTGCCATGTCTGTAGGGGAGAGCCCAGCGAAGGGGCACACCTGAACCATCCCTACCACAGAGGCCGGGGTGGCTGGCTGCTCCCACCCTTTCTGTCAAAGCAACAGGGTCACTGAGAATGACTCTACATGTGATAGGAAAACGATTGTGTTTCCTAGTGAAAACACCAGCCGGGCACCCAGGACTAGAAAACAGTCACTTGCGCCATTCAAGGATACACCGTGTACACCACTCGTTACAGCCTTCCCTCTGGTCTCCCTTGCCAAGGGCAGGACTGCGCTGGCTTGCTGAATGTCTGAACATCTTTGGATGCTGCAAAACCCTCAGTGGCAGCTAGCGCAAAGCTGAGGGGCTATTCTGTGCCATGGGAACTTTACCAAACTACAGCGTAACCTTCTGGGGAGCAGCAGGCTGCTGGAAACAGGAGGATTCAGGAGAGAAAGTGGGTTCTAAATACTTACAAATATAAAGAAATTGAAAAGAAACATCAGGTACTTCATGCAGCTCAGACAGTCTCCCTCCATGGTCTTCAGGCTCCTTGATCCAATTCCTCCTGCAAAACACCAACCCTTCCTTAGCACACTCATTTTTTTTATTGGAGTGACACAATCCTATCTCAGTTTGAATTTCCCCCAAGATCCTGTGGAGTTCATTATATAGAAGAGCTCATTTGTTACCTGAACAAGGCAACATAGCACAGGCTAGCAAGAGATAATGATCCCTGCTAAGTCCCTTTGCGTTCTTTCAGGTCTCAAGCTGAACACAGATGTGAAGAGGAAGGTTGCAGGAGAGGAAAGCTCTAGCTTTGCTTGCAAAGTGAGACACTGGGGCAAAAATATCCCTCTGTGCATGAAGATTTTTTTTTTCCTCAGTCCCTAAAGCCTGTCAGGTCTAAGAAGCACTGAATGTACCTGCTTACTTCATGCCAGAAAATGGTCATATTGACACAGGAGCCCGAAGAAGCTGTGCCCATTTGAAAGACTCTCAAGCAAGCATTTGGGACAGTTAGTTCCATGCAATCCCCCTCTACGGAACGAATGCCACACGAACACAGACAACATTCTCAGCGAAACGTGCAGACGTCTGGAGGAGCTGGTCTGGGAATGCCCGCAGTGCATGGACACGGGGGAGCTGGACAGGGCTGTCCTCACACAGTCACTCAGCCTGGGGCACGACACCTGCCCGTCACGCAGCATGAAATGGTTCTGGGCCAGTGAAGTCCTGGTGCTCTGCACCCCACCCTGCAGGTGGTCTTCTGAAGGCAGAGCCCACAGATGGTAAGCTTTTAAGACCAGGAAAAAATGCTAAGGAATCTCAAGCAGTTTTGAAACTCCAAGTCTGAATTAGACAACAGACTGCTTAGGACAGTATACTGTACTGGAAGAGCAGCTATAAATCCTGATCAGGTGAGGCTACATTGGAAGAAAGTATCTGCTCACTGTTTAATGAAGTGAATACTTCTCCCAGTACGTAATTATATCACCAAGTACCCTACAGGGACAGACAAATAAATACACAAAGTAGCAAAATTTTCACTGAAACAGAAGATAATGCAGTCATGGCACTGTGCACAGATGGATGCATATATCTGCATAGAGGCACAAGTTTGCTTAGCTCCCTAGAGAAGCCTTCCCAAAGCCCACATGCTGCTTAACCCATCTCTTTCCCTTTCTCCACCGCAAATGCCGCTCGCTACATAAGCCTGCATCCAACGATATGCTATGTTAGAAAAGCACATTCAATTCACTTAAAAGAAAAACCAGAAATTATCCAAGGTTTTCACCAGGCCAGAAATAAAACTCTTTTTTTTCACTCCTACATTGTTTTTGCTAATCCACAAAACTTGGGAGTGCTGTAGAGCCTCGTAGGGTGCTTCCCTCTGTGACCATGGGAACTGCTCTGCTTTAGCCAAAGAGATGAGAAAACCCACGCCAGGCAGAGCTCCCAGCAAGGGGCTGCCTGAGGTAAGAGCCAGATTTTTATCACAGATGTGTGCGTTTGCCACACTTCTTTGACTTGGTTTAAAAATCAGATGAGATCCTTCCTAGTGGCAAAACAGGCAGAGCCACAAACGGCGCGATGCAGAAGCTCCTGCAGACATGCAGCTGCTTTCCCCCTGAACCTTCATGGCCCTGGGGCAGGGTGGCAGGGTGCCTCTGCCAGTTGGGTGCTGCCCAGGAGTCCCCTTGGCCAGAAGAAGCCCGAGGAGATCCACAAAGCCAGTCTTACAGTCCACCTCGTTTCTGGAGAAACACAAACCTGAACCTGAACCTGAGGATGAGGGCAGTATTTTTCTTTACATAGTTTATTTTCTTATACCTCTGATAGACAATTGTTCTGCCCAAAGAGACTCAAAGGCAAGACCACGACTGCAGGAGATGGAGTGGGGCCCAGACCTCTGACATGGGCCTGGAGGAGATGGCCACAGGTTCCTGACAGTGTTTAAACCCATGGCTGCAAATGTCACAGAAAAATGAGATCTTGAAGTCCAGAAGAGTAAGGAGCTGACGAGGAAATTCTTCAGTTTCATGGGAAAAGTGAAGCTTCAGTTCCACTAACCCATGAGCTTGGACACTATGGCAGAGAGGGATATGAAAATACAGACAAATCGGAACTTCAAGAGACCCACACCTAGTGGCACCTAGATGTTCTCAGCACCACACAAAAAAGTTATGCTTTGATGAAACAACGGATGGCCAACTCAGTATATTAGCCAAAGCCTGAAAGTTATCTGAGAAACTTCTAAGTCCTGCTGCCTTGAGTACCCACCCAACATGATCCATATCGTAGTAGCCTTAGGAAAAAAGGAATAAAAAGCAAATACAAAGCCATATTGTGCTGCTTCACATCATTCACACTCATCTCACTGCAGAGGCACCCACACGAGAAACATTGCCTGTGGTCCAAGAAGCAGCAGCGCCCAAGTCTAACGTTGTCTTGCTGCTTTGCAGAGTTGTTAAATCACATTCCCGCCTTGCTTTCCTTTGCATGTCTGGGTCGGCTTCCTCTGCAAGATGAGCAGGCTCCCTTGGAACCGCTCTGACTTACACGAGCTGAGGGTAGGCCTCCTTTTCTTTTCAAAGACAAATCTAAGCTATGATTCCTTGCATTGCTCCTGCATGTGCTTCCACTCAGTATGTTAGAATGTTTTCTAGGCGTGAGCCGGGAAAGGAGACTCTAAATCTGTTGAGCAATCAGATCCTGAAAACTTCACTGGCAGGGCCCCACGGTCACAGCAACCTGGGAGCAGCACGAACACCTGCACGCTCAGCTTCAACAAGTGAGGACTCCCTTGTTTGCCTGGGCAAGAAATTGTTCCCAGTGCTGGTGGTGCTGGGCTCAGATTTCTAATTTCTAAACCCACCACGCTTCACACAGCAAAGCAACAGATAAGTGCAACCCTACTAATAGTGCTGTCCTTCAAGCCAGGAACACACCCAGTGGGGCTTACAAATCCCAAAGTCCTTCAACTCAGGATGTGCAAATGGAAGTCAGTGGCAACAGTGCGAGGTCTGGGCTGGCAAAGCCAAGAACAGAGCTTGTCAGAGCTTCCAACATCATAATAGCTCAATGAAAACGTCCCAAAAATGCCAACCCACTGATCTGATCTGAGAAACAGGAGTTCTGAGCAACTGTTCCAGTGCTGGAACTTAGGGCTTGGAGAGATCCATACATATCAGCATAACACACCCTTTCCAGTTTCTGCAGGGTACCCAGATTCCCAAACAGCTCACACAAGATCACCATTTGGATCCTGTGATTGCATGGACTGAAACAGGGCAAATCAACCAAAAGCATGATCTGACCTCTTGTGTAGCACTTAAAACTGTTTCATGTCGGAGCTCAAGCACTCCAGCGTATATGAAATATATTACCATCTAATTCATAAATGCAGTAGTGCTGTAGACTTTGAAGAATATATAACTAATGCTATTTACAAACAATGCAAGCAAAATGCAAATAATTTTACTTACAAATAATGTCATTACGAAACCATTTGTGCCAACTGCTGCCTTACTAATTAGCTGAAGGCACCTGAAGTCCCTGATAACAGGCCACGTGGAGAAAATGACTGACATGAAAGGACAATACTGACCCACAGAGCTGCTTTTTCCTTCCACTTTTCTTTTTAAGCTACGCACACAAAAGGCAAATTTTGTAAGTTACTCCTACTACACACTGATGCAAGTGTGATAAAAACTGAACGCTTATGCCTTAATCTACCTTTTAAAAATATCTTCTCTCCCCTCCTCCAGGCCCCAAATTTGTGACAGATTAAGTTCTCCTCTGCAGGAGACATTTAATGCTAAGCAAACATTAACAGACAGAACTGCAGAAGACAGCGGCTGACAGATGCTTTCCCTGGCTTGTCCCATCTCAGGCTTGTGACACATACGAGATGCATTTGCTTTTCTCTGAAACGTAGCTGTAAATGTTCAGCTTTCTCTTACGCAGATTATCCTACATTTCTCACCCCCTAATGTGAATTTTAGCTTGCAAAGTGATGGACAGGCTAAAAATCCCCAGCAGCGTAGCCAGGAAACACACCCCAGCTGCTGTAATCAGTCACAAATAACATCTAGTTATTCAAGGCAATGCATTTTTTTGTTTCGCAGCCACCATTTATTTTCTTCCCTCTGACATTTGCTTTTACGCTCCTTGCAGCTACCTTGAACTTCAAAGTTAGAGCACGTTGTTCAGGGTCACATTAGTTAAGCCGTGAATATCTCCAAGGACTCAGGTTCCCCAGTCTCCCTGGGCACCTCTTCCAATGTTTGACCATCCTCCTTGTGAAAAGATTTTTCCAAACAGCTGTCCAAGCTGCATCCAAATTACCTCGTGGCGAAAGGAACAAGAGCATCCCTCGGATGTGCCAGTCCATTCCATCTGAACTCTCAGGAGTACCTTATCCTCACCAGTCTCAATCCCTGCATCGTCCACACCATACCACTGCTACCTTCTACGGAAAACAAGTGTGTGAACCATTTTCATTGCCTACCATTCCAACCACGTAATCCCCACCCCTAACATATGTCTGCAGACTATTCATATTTCACCACAGAGAATTCAGACATTGTGCGCTTGCCTGGTGACTCATCAGTCTCCCCGTCTCGAACACTTGATAGAAATCGCAGAATAACCAAGATTGGAAGGCATGTCTAGAGGTCACCTTGTCCAACCCTCACGCAACCACTTTTTCAGTCACTTCTCTTCTATCACGTTGTCCATGTGTACCTTCTTTTCTCATAAATATCTCTTTGCCACAAACATGCATGAAGACCTTGTTCACTGAACTGATTCGTTGCTTCCTTTAAAACCTAGGAGCCAGTTCTGCAGTCCCTCCTACAAAATATTAGCCAACACCTTGAGGAGCAAACGGTGCTAACTCACACCTATTTTCATATTCATGCACAATGCAATCAAGTGAAAGCAGAAGACATGTTTGAAGCTCTCCAGAACTGCTGCCAGACAGCCTTTAAAGGAATTAGAAAATGTGGACCAGATTTTCTTCCAAGTCAATGCATCAATTTCTAGAGGCTGTCCCAGCTGAGATGTCACTAGAATGTCTCAGCTGCGCCAGTGGTGAAGGAACACCACAACCTGACATTGCTCCATTGCATCCTCTCCCTAGCAACATGGCAGCCCATGCTCTGGCTTGCAAGTATGGAGACTTGGCTCAGCGTGCTTGCCTTCCTTCACAGAGCATCTCTCTCCCGACAGGATTTCTGTGTTCACTACCTGCAAGTGGTATCCTACTCCTTTAAGCCAAAGTGATGGGGTCTGCTAAGAGAATACATCCATCAGCTGGTGCCTTCCAGAAAACCCTCTCAGAGTACTATTACCAAACGGTCTGCTTCTCCAGGTAGAACAGAAGTAGGGGCAGGAGAGAGACTGAAGGGGGACAACCTGCTGCAGTAGACCTCACAGGTGACATGATGGCAGATGAGCTGTGTATTTCTTACCCCGCTCCTGCACACTGCAGCTACACCTAACCAGCCCTGACAGAGATATAGAGAAAGTATCTGACATGCAGAAAGGAAGAGCCATAAACAAGACTCACCTTCACAAATCTTGGGACTTGAAGCACAGTGTCTATTCTAGTCTTTAATTGTCTGTGTGTCCCATGTATCTCTTTCTAGCTAAGCTTGTCCTGTAAGAGAAAAATATGCAATTACTGCAGAAGTCAATAAAATGCAATCACGTTAAATACACAATTTATTAAAACACACCATCCTGATGAATATGCTCAGTCTAATTGCCACCTTAATTTAGTGTACATTAGCACTAATGAAGAGCTTTTAATACCCAGTGAGGGATCCAATTCCTCAGAATCTCTTTACCAACCTTCGGGGTGTTTTAAATGCCCACAGACCACATGTAAATCTATAGTCCCATTACACATGCACCTCATAGCACAACAGGACTAGATTAATACCAACTGCACCTTCAATATTTTATAGGAGGTTTAGACAAACTTTTATCTGCTGTGACTTTACAGCCCATTTACTGGGAAAATGGAAAAGGCAGAGGAAGGGAGATGGAATGCATCTTTGGGAAGCCCGGCCCAGCCATTAGGAGCAATGGCCTGAGACGCTGGTGCTATCCCTCGTTCTTCCAGCCAGCTCTCACGCAGAGCTGAGCAAACTTTTTCCTCTCCCTCTGCCTCACTGTCACTGCCTGGGAAGCGGCAACAGAGTGGAACAGCGAAGCCGCCGCACTGCCCACCCACAGGCGTCAGATAAACCGGTGCAGGCAGAGGGACCTGGGTGCAGATCGCCACCGCCCTTGAGCTAGCAGTTACAATTTCCTCCGTAAATTTTAATTTCTGCCTGCACAACGCTAACAGCTGTCTTTGGCTAGGCAAGGGTGAGGTGAGACTAGGGACTAACGTACAAAGCATGCTTGTTTCACTGTTGCTTTCTCTGGGCATCCTCTCTCGGGTTGTTTTTTCCACTCGTCCGACACAGCCAAAGGGGCAGCCTTTATTCAGACAGCACTCCATGCCGTAAGGGGCCACGATGCACACAGCGTTGCTCGGCACTGTAACTCACTCACTCATCCTTCTCAAACCATTTTGGAATACTCGCAGCTTTGGTGAAGCCCCTGCTTCCCGGTGAGGGATCAGGTAAGTCGCCAGGGTCTCTCCCTGCTCTCTCACTGCCAGCATTTCAGCACGATTTCCGGAGCGGGTGCATTTAACGTCTGTTTCCCACAAACATTTGTGAACGCACCTTTGAAAATTGCCTTCCATTAAGACTTCTGTGAGTAGAAGTTTATCGTTTGTTGTTGGCAGGAAGCAAAAAAAGAGTTTCAAGGTGGCTCAAACTCTTACAATGTAAAACATATAATGAATATTCATAGACTTCTTGTTTTGCATTAATCCCTCACATTTAATGTCCTTCCTCTGTCGCTGCACACCTGCATCTCTGAATGATGAGAAGGGATGGCTTCTCTTTCAAAATCTGGAGGGTACGAACATGTATAGCCCATCGACTCATCTCTGCTGCGAAGCGCTGAAGGCATCTGCCGAGCACTGGTGGAACTGCCCCGCTTTACAATGCTGTGTGTGAAGGCTGCCCCGGATGAGTGCGGCTTCACCACCAGCATGGAAGTTCAGAGGGTGCTACGTGACCGGCTTGG